>JGI20225J20221_1000837_pt1 | contig 47852 bp, 43 predicted proteins | sample BioMet4_FD_20221 | JGI IMG/M metagenome (IMG submission 20221) | reverse complement strand
GCCTACCGGAAGAGCAAAGGAGTTGGTCGTCTTAGAAAAAAAGCAGGGCTTCGGGTATATCCGGAGGAACATCTGCAAAGCTGCCAGGGTTAGAGATACCGTATGTAGAACCTATCACAATAGGGGTCCTTCGAGAAATACATGTCAAATGGGTGCAAAGATGTCCGGGTTTCCATGCATGCCACTGGCAGCGCCCTATAGGGCACCCAGCGTAGGAACTGGCACCTCTTCCAGTGCTTCCAACCACCGTGAGGGGCAGCGCCCGCCCTATGAGGGGCATCAGTTGGCATGCTAGGTGGCTTCTATACGGGCACATCCAGACCCGCAGCCACAGGCTAGTGTTTCATGCTACGGAACGGAGAACTAGTGCTTCTGCAAAAGGAATGGTGGTCGGGCGGGAGCCTTCCGAGCGCTAGCTCGAAGTAGTGTTTGGGCGGGCTGAGCCAAGGCTACATCCATGGGGTAGACGGGCTCTTCGGGCGGGGGCCCGACATCGAGCGGAGGTGCCTCTGCTCTTTCGCAGGTGGGTGCATGCCTCCGGGGACTTTCCCAAACTGCGGGAAACCGTTACTGCTCAACCCGCTGGGAGCACCGTTCTAGTAGTAGCTCCGCATATCCGGGCACTACGGCATTATGCAAGGGAGCCAGTCGCACTTGCGCTCCCCTATGGTGGGTGCATAGGTAAACTCTGCCTACCGAACCACCGTTTAGACCGGTCCTCTGAGTTGGCGTTCGCCCAGCGTAGGGGCCGTGGGTCTCCAGGTCTGCATTGTTATCCTGAAGAAGGCGCCAAAAGCGCGGGCTCCACCTCCCGGACGTGGACGGTCTGGTGGGAAGCAAGGGCGACGTCCGTTTCCCGCGGCCTAGCATCAGGCTCCAAGGGACGGTCTCGCAGAACCAGAGCGGACATTCGCGCGCCAGCCTCTTCCTGCTACGCATCTCGGTGGTCAGAGCACATTTGCTCCAGCTCGAGTTCGGTACGCATTCTGGCTTAGCCTTTGTCGCGTGCAGCATCTACTGGCGGCAGCTGCTCGAGCAACTACCTGAAGCTGTGCTGGAGCTTCTCCCACGGTCTCCGCTCACTGTCGCGGCTTGGGAACTGGTAGCCGCTGCGGGCTCCGGGCCCGGCACCAGTTGGCCCCTAGGTACAAAGGGAAGCGGACCCACGTTCTGACAACGGCTCCCCCTCTGAAGGTGAGTCACCCGCCGTCACAATACAGCTCAGGGCTTGTATTGCATATCCTCAGCCCAGGTGCAAACTGGCGCCCTCAGGAGGAGAGGTGCTGCTGCCCTAGCCTCAGGTGCCCCTTGAGAAACCTCCTCAAGCACGGCGGTCTCTCTTAGCTCTTGTGGTAGCGAACGCCGTCCGTCCGTGGCTCTGCCGTCGCCGCGGAACTTCTTAGGCGCCCGGACACTAACGGTGCCGCGCGCGCGCAAGACACACTACCCTCAGAACGGTACCGACCTGATCGCGCGGGGCGGCGTTGCCGCTGAACCCTGGAGGCGCGTCCCGCTACCCTGTAGACCAGGCGCGCTACTGCACCCAGGCACCGGGTGTCCACAACGGGTCGCTCTTCCGGTTCGGTGCAGTAGCTGCCTGAACGGAAAGTGCTCGAACGGATACCCGTGGCGTCCAATGGTAACGGTAGGGTGGCAGTTTTCGGGTGCGGGAGCTACCAGAAGGGCCAGTAGCCAATACAGCTCTTACCTTACCGGTGCCTTTCCCCGTTCTTTGCGGGAAGCCCGGACCTTTAGGAGGAGGATAACGATGCCGTGGCCGCATATCTTGAGCGCGAGAACTACATCGTGCGCGGGGTGGGCGATGGCCAGAGTGCCGTGGAGGAGTTCGAGAAGCACTCGTTCGACCTCGTGATCCTTGACCTCATGCTTCCCAAGCTCTCTGGCGAGCGCGTGTGTCGCGCCATTCGCGAGACGTCCAACGTGCCCATCATCATGCTTACCGCCAAGGGCGAGGTCGAGGACCGCATCATCGGTCTCGAGCTCGGTGCCGATGACTATCTCATCAAGCCCTTCTCCCCACGCGAGCTCGTGGCCCGTGTGCGGGCGTTGCTTCGGCGCGCCCACACCGAGACGGAGCCCCAGCTCGAGGTCCTCGACTTCGGTGATCTCGTGATCGACATCTCAGGCCATAAGGTCATGGTGGAGGGTCTCGAGGTCGACCTCACCGCGTCCGAGTTCAAGCTGCTCACCACCCTCGCGCGCTACCCGGGCCGCGTCTACACGCGCATGGAGCTCGTGGAGAAGGTGCTTGGCTACGACTTCGAGGGCTACGAGCGCACCATCGATTCGCACGTCAAGAACCTGCGCGCCAAGCTCGGNGACGACCCGCGCAACCCACGTTGGCTCTACACCGTCCATGGCGTCGGCTATCGCTTCGAGGCCCCCGAGAAGACCGAGGACTCCTCGGAAAAGGCCTAGGAGCCAATCTTGACGGCTCATGATGATGCGTCTGGCAGCGTGATGAGCGGCGCGGACGTCCCGTCCGGTAGCGTCGCCTCTCCACGAGGCTCCTTCAACACGATACAGCCCGCTCCCAAGAAGTCCTGGCCCTACTCCACGAGGATGACGCTCTCGTTTGCGCTCACCGCCGTCATGACAGCCGTCGTCCTTGTCATCGTTCTCGCCTACGTATGGGAGAACCAGTTCAAAGCGTATACGCGGCAGAACATGCAGGACCTCGCGCAATCGACCGCCAACGCCATCTCAGAGGGCTACGACATCGCAGGCGGCTGGACCCAAGAGGTTCTCGCCAACGCCTCGTCGGCATCGGCAGCGTCCTCTGACGTGGGCGTTCAGGTGCTCAACGCTGACGGTGAGGTTATCTACGATGATGCCTGGTCGCGCGAGCATCGCCTGGGTGATTCCGGAGCGGGGACAGACACCAACTCCACCTCCACCACGACCTCCTCGCTGGTGCCCACCTCGGCAGAGTCGATCGTCACCGCCGACGTGGTCGACGATGACGGGAACGTGGTCGGCATGGTGCGTCTCTGGGCCTTTGGTTCCGATGCCCTTCTCACCAAGGCCGATGCAGCCTTCCGTGCGAACTCGTACGGCGCCATCCTTGCCGCCGCCTTCATCGCGATCGTTCTCGCCTGCGTCATTGGCTACTTCGTGTCCCGCTCCCTCACGAAGCCCATCCTACGCATCACGTCCACTGCGGCGCAGCTTCGAAACGGCGATCTGACGGCTCGGTCGAACGTGCGAGGCACCGATGAGATAGGCCAACTCGGAGAGACCGTCGACGATATGGCGACCTCGCTCGAGAAGGACATAAAGCTTGAGCATCGTCTTACGAGCGACGTGGCCCATGAGCTGCGTACCCCGCTCATGGCCATGCAGGCGACGGTCGAGGCGATGCAGGACGGCGTGCTGCCCGCTGACGACGAGCACTTCGAGACCGTGGCGTCCGAGGTACGTCGTCTGTCTCGTCTGGTCGATGCCATGCTGCGCCTCTCCCGGCTCGAGAACTCCTCCAAGGAGATGAAGACCGAACGGACCGACATGGTCTATCTCGTCCGAAGTCTCATAAGCTCGCAGCACCAGCTCTTTCATGAACGTGGGCTGCACCTGCGCTTTGTTGACGAGACCCCTCATGGCGAGTGGCAAACAGGCCGGAACGTAGGAATTCCCACCGAAATGATTCCGAAGAAAGGGCCAATCGATCCCAACCTCATAGCAAAGCAACCGCCATGCCGCCTAAATAAAACCAAAACGAAGAGATATGGGCTGCGGTCGGGAAAGATCCCCTTCCAGAGAGGCCGTGGGATCAACGACCCGGGGACCGTAACATATCGTACTCAGGATGACAAAGGGAAATACCGGGAATCGGGTACTCGCCCAAGGAAGGAACCATCCCGCAGGCCACCTTCTCGGCGGTTCATGGCCCGTTTCGGGGACGTCCTCGCGAGGCAAAGCCCCGTCCCGTCACGGAGGTCTTGGCGTGGGCCTCTCCATCACCAAGGAGATCATCGACCGTCACAACGGCACCATCGCCGTGAAGTCCGAGCTTGGCAGGGGCACCACGTTCACGTTGCGCATCCCCCAGAATCGCGGACGCCGTGGGATCGTGCATTCTCTCCAGGAGAAGTAGCTAGCAAGCTGGTTTGCATGTGACGATGCGATCACAGAATATATGACTGGTCGCGTATCCACTACAATCGTTGTGCCTGCGCTTGCGGGCAAAGAGGCGGGCTTCTAGGAAGGTTGGGGCACATCTTGGAAAACATCGAGCTTCGTCCGGACTCTCACGGCAAGGTCCGCGATATCTACGACTGCGGCGATAGCCTTCTCATGGTCGCTTCCGACCGCATCTCCGCGTTCGACTTCATCCTTCCCGACGAGATTCCGCACAAGGGCGAGATCCTCACGCGCATCTCCGCGTTCTGGTTCAGCCGCTTTGCCGACCTCATGCCCAACCACATGGTCTCGCTCGATGTCGCCGACTTCCCGGATGAGTACCAGCGTTATGCCGACTATCTCACCGGACGGGCCATGCTTGTGAAGAAGGCTCGTACCATTCCTATCGAGTGCATCGTCCGTGGTTACCTGACCGGCTCCGGCAAGAAGACCTACGACGCCGACGGCACCGTCTGCGGCATCAAGCTCCCTGGGGGTCTCGTCGAGGCATCGCAGCTTCCCGAGCCGATCTTCACGCCGTCCACCAAGGCGGCCCTCGGCAATCACGACGAGAACATCTCGTTCGCGCGCTGCGCCGGAATCGTCGGCGAGGACATGGCCACGCAGCTGCGCGATGCGTCACTCTCCATCTACAAGGCTGCGGCTGCGTATGCCGCGACGCGTGGAATCGTCATTGCCGACACCAAGTTCGAGTTTGGTATCATTGATAATCAGCTCACCCTTATCGACGAGTGTCTCACGCCCGACTCAAGCCGCTTCTGGCCTGCCGACGGCTATGAGCCTGGCAGGGTTCAGCCCAGCTACGACAAGCAGTACGTGCGCGATTGGCTTGCGGCCAACTGGGATCCAACTGTGGATGATGAAGGGGCGAGGCGGGCCTCACCTCCCACAGAGGTCATCCGGACGCGTACCTCTCGCCGCTACCAGGGCAGGCGTTCCAGATCATTTACCTGGCCAGCGAGTTCAAAGGGCCCTTGATGAAGTTGAGAACTAATGTCTCTTGCCGCGATACCATCGAGGCTGTCCCAAAAGGAGGCTCAGGAGAACGTCTCCTGCGCTTCTCTAGCCACCCAAGGGCAAAGGAAGGCCAAGAGAACGCGATAATGGTCGCGGGAAACTTCGAAGTCCGTCGGCCCGCAAGTCTGCGCGAGCGGAAAGCCCGGCCCGCGAGGCAGGCCTCTTCCGTCCCGGAACGGTGTCTTCCGTCCTCCTCATCCAAGGGCGTCTCGCCCCCTCGCCGACTCTTTGGCGGCTCCCTCGCCACTCCAAAGGAGGGCCAAAAAGGCCGAGCAGCGCCAAGCAATCGCGAAAGGAGGATTCCGCAACCGCGGGATAACGACCTCGTGCTGTCGCTCCAACCCGGACTACAAGAGTCCGAGAATGTCTGTGTTTGATTGTCTTCTTGGCATTCGGGCTTCGGCTATGGGACGATCGGCCTCCCTGTCATTGGTTCTACTGTTGCCCAGCACCGGGACCACCGCGCTTACGACGCTTCCGGGGTCGTCTCGGGTGGCTTCGGCTCGTGCTCGCGCATACGGCTTCATCATCGGGCGGCTTTTCATCTATGACTGGTCAAGCGTCGCCCATGGGCGCAAGGCGCCGAGAAGAAGGTCCAAGAATGACGGACAAGAAGCTGCTCGATCTCTTCGAGAAGGAGCGGTTCTGAGGAATCGAAGNGAAGCTGCTCGATCTCTTCGAGAAGGAGCGGCTTGAGGAATCGAAGCGCTCCACTGCGGCCGCAGCGGCCAAGCGCGCAAAGAAGGCCGCAAAGGAGCAGAAGTAGCACGTCACGTTCGTCTCGTGCGCGGGTTGGCATGATGGTAGAATGTGAATTCCCGCCCTCGTAGCTCAGGGGATAGAGCACCGCTCTCCTAAAGCGGGTGTCGGCCGTTCGAATCGGCCCGGGGGCACCAGAAAAANCGCAGGTCAGNGGTATTANTCCTCTGACCTGNTTTCTCTTTTCCTGTGNTNTGTCCTTGGGAATAGGGTGAAAAACGGGTGAAAAGAGATTCTATGAAGAGGTTCTCGGGGGTGCACTTAAGAAGTCTAGATAATCGAGATTTTTGAGTCTAGCTGAGAGTCCCCACGTCCCAGAAGCAAAAACGACCAAGAACACCGAAACTCATCAGCCATCAATTACCTGCCAGGTCGAGAAGCTGAAACCCTAGAGATTCGCAAGTTCGCAACCAACTACCGTGAGAAGTACGTGAACGCCATCCGCGAGTGCAAATGGTGTTTCCGGGTGAGGGGGGGGATTGACGACGTGGTCGAGAACGAGGGAACGGTGTCGGCCTTGTGCTCGTCAAGACCACGCGCAAGTTCGGCGAGGACTCCGAAGTGATGTCCGAGCTTGCCATCGGCAATGTAGGCAGTCCAAATGCCGCAGCTAAGCCTTATCGTGGTCTTCGCCTTGCCGCCAAGAATACCTAGAGGAGGCGGGGAGGGGAAGAACAAGATGCGGAACCATGGAGCGTAGCTTTGCCAAGCAGACTAGTCGATCCAGTTCGGGCTGTTCCTTAGCTCTTTGAGATTTGGTCGAGAAAGGAACGGAGAAGGACGGGCGTCCTTTTCGAGGTCCTTTGCGTTATGACGTTTTGTTCCGAGAGGGAAATAACAGACCTTGCGTGCACGAGTAATGCCGACATAGTGCATTGCGAAATATTGGGAAAGGGCGTCATATTCTTCCTCCTCCGCCTTATACGGAGGCATGATGAATTCATAGGTGTCAAGGCAAAAGACGGCGTCGAATTCAAGCCCCTTGGCCTTGTGATACGTAAGCAAGTTGATTTCTCCTGGCTGTGCCGGCCGAAAACCAGCTCGGAGCGTGCTCAATTCGCCAACTGTCTTTCGATACCGCTGGATGTCCTCAGCATTTTCGCATTCGGGGGCGCAGAGCCGGGCAATCTCGATTGCGGCATCTGTATTGTTGTAGAGAGAACTCTCGTCTATAGAGCAGTAATCCTCTACCAGGTTGAAAACCTTGTTTCGGAATGAGTCTTTCGCCTCAAAGCCTAGGTGCCGGTTGCAGAAGTCGCCAGGATATTTTGCTGGACTATAGAAAAGCTCAAGAAGGTCAATAAAAAGCCCCCTCCACTTACCAAAGCCTTTGTCTAGGGGGGTAGGCGAATATAGTTTGAAAGGAATTCCTATGGCATTGGCAAACCTATTCAGTCCCTTGTTTGAGCTGCCGATAAGAGCAATGTCTTTAAAATCGGGAATATGGTATTTATCCATTATATCCGGAAGACGTATACGAATTGCCTTGGCAATAGCTGCTTCATCACCTTTGATGGCTACATCGAAAACGCGCCTCATGTCTCTGGGGATATCTCGTGGCTTCCCATCAAGAAGCGTGAGCGAATAGGAAACGATGCTTTTGTCACAGCGATAGTTTTGCGTTAGCTCAAAGTGCTCGAATTGTTCCGACCCCATCAACTCGCGGAGAAATAATGGCGATTTTTTATTGAACTGGAAAATCGCCTGCTCAAGATCGCCTACGACGACGGCGCGCAGCCCCATGGCGGCGAGTCTTTTCAGAAGCTCATGCTGGGCTCGGCCGCAGTCCTGGTATTCATCGATAAAGATGCTCGTATACCGCGCCGCCAGGTATTCTCTGGACTCCTTTACCTCGTCCAGGGTAACGAGAGCGGCCAGTCCTATTGCCGAGACGGGCAGCTCGCCTGTCTTGAGTGCGGAAAGCACGAGACCCTTCAGCTCGTCAGATTCAGGTTCCAGATCCTTCATCTGGCTCCAGAGAGGGGAGTCGTCATCGTCTGTCGGTCGGAGGGCATCGGTTTTGCCCACAAGATGGAATCTGAAGGGAGCGACGATTTCTTCAAGGCAGAATGAATCAATCGTCCCATAGAAGGACAGGGACTTCTTCGCCCCAAGCCTTTCGCAACGGTCTCGGAGTTCCGAACTTGCCTTGTTCGTATAAGAAATAGCTATCAGGCCTTGGAAGGAGAGCAGTTTTTTGCTCTCGCGCTTAATCATTCGCGCAAGGGCGAATGTCTTCCCGCTCCCCGGGCGTGCCGTGATTACGGCATCGCCCTCGTATTCTATTGCGACCTTCTGCTCGGGATTAGGAACCGGGTTCATCTGTATCACGGGCAGACATCAAATTGCGGAGGAAATAAACAGGTTTGAGAATCGGATCGTTATGCAGACAGCAAAGATGCGGATTGGAGCGAACGAAGCGATGCATGTTCTCGGCCTTGCGGTGTTTCATTGTTCTGACAAGGTCGTCAACATCAGATGGAAAAGAAATCATATAATATTTTGACAGCTCACCAGCAAGAGGGCCGTTCGCGAGGTCGGTCTCTAGATCGACGTCAGCAAGATAAATGCCGTAACTCTTTAGGAATTCGCGAACCGACCCTGCGGCATCACGCGCGGCTTGGGGAACCTTCTCGTCTGGTCCATTCCAGCTCAGGGTCTCCGCACCGATGCCATTTCCCTCCATAAATCCATTCACGTCCGCGTCGCAGTCCTTCGCAAGGCGAATCCCTCTTTCGATTCCTGCAAGATGGAAGGCGCCCGTGTTTGGAACTTTGAACACGTCGTTGTCTGTCCTCAAAACGAAGGGTATTCCGAGTGCCCTGCAGACAAGCACATAGGGTTCAAAGCCGATGCCGTCGACGGAGAGAACGGAGATGTTCGACTTGTCGAGATTGAAATTAAGCGCATCACAGGCGGCCTGGTAGAAGATTCTCTCTGACGGGCCTTCCACCAAGAAAGCGCCGCTGCAGAAGAAGACTTCGGACGAGATGGAGTTGAGACGATACCCTAGTTTTCGAAGGGCATCGTCGACGTCTTGTCCGCAGCCATGTGCATCGGTGCCGCAGCTGTCAATGCCTTCTGAAAGCCTAAGAATGCGCCCGCCAGAAAAGTGTTCTGCGACCTGGGGAGAGTGGGTCGTAATGAGAACCTGCTCGTCGAGATTCGAGGAGAGGTAATCGGCAAGCAGCCTTTGCTGGTGTGGGTGGAGATGAGCCTCCGGCTCCTCGATTGCGTAGATTGTTACATGCTCTTGATTTCGAGGAAGACGCTGCTCGCAGAGCCAAGTCGCAAAATACAGCTGATTGCCTCGGCCCTCGCCCCCGAACGAAAGGGGTGCGTTGCCCGAGAGATACATGAGTCGGAGGTTATCGAGCAGCTTCCCCGCGTCGGTGTTGCTTGCGACGAATTTTGCTCTGTACCCGCTGTTTCCAGAAGAGAGCTTCTCCATCTCGTCGTTGACGGCAGCCAATGACCCCTTCACGTAGTTGAGATCGCTTATCTCATCGTTTAGAGAGTTCAGACTCTTCTGGATTTTCAGGAGGGCTGCGTCGTCGGCATCAGCCTCGTCGTCGTCGCGCTGATTCTTGGAGATGTTCAGCAGCTTGTCCTGCTGCCTACGGAGAAAGGAGCCGAGGTCGCGAGAGCCGCGGACGTACTCGAGGGTAAGAGCGCGAATATAGCTACGACTTTGGCATGGCTCCAGGGCATCCATTTTCGGACCTGTGTAGAGTTCATAGTCACCGTCTCTTGGCAGACGATAGCGAACACAGACAGTCCCATCCATTACGGCATCTTTAAATATGCTGAGCAGGCACTTTTCTGTGACGTCTATGAGCCTCGCCTCGATGACAATTTCGTCAGGAGAGCTTTGTACATTGAAATCGCTCAAGTCGAGTTCGAGGTCGCGAGGGCTTAAGGAAGGGTCGAAGAGGATTCGAAGTGAATAGAGGAGATTGGTCTTGCCGCTATCATTTCCGCCAACAATCAATGTCTTATTGTCAAAAGAAATTGTCTGGTCAACGAAGTTTCTAAATCCCTTGATGTGCACGCAATCAATTCTCATCGAATACGGCCTCGCAATCACATTATTGGGCCGAGCTGAGGCTACATTCCAACAATCTCACAATAGCGCTGTTTCAGGGAGTAGGCGTCAGGGAGTCTCGATATGCGGTTATGGACGGTTGCCTCGAAAAGGTCAGCTCTCTCACAGACGCCTTCAAGTCCGCCAGCTTCGGAAACCAGGTCCTCAAAGGAAAGGAAGCGAAACGTGAAGGGCACCTCCTCTATGATCGTTTGATAACCGTTGTAGTACATGCTCACTCTCGAGACGTCATGGGCAACATAGATAACTTCGACTTTCCAGTCATATTCGGTCCCACGTTCCCGTGCATCGCTCTTGTAGTAGGCGGCCGTAGCATGAAGAGAGCGCGCGTGATCCTCGATATACTCGTCGCGTAGACCGCCCCCATGCGCCTCGAAGGCTTGAATCGTCTGCCCGTCGACATTAGTAAACTCAATGTCTCCGTACTTTCGGGCAGAGGTGTTGCTTTCGTTTACGGAAGAGCCAAGACCACGAACGGACCAGGAATCATCATCGTGAGAACACACGGCGAGGAAGTCTACGAGCCGCTGGTCGAGAACACCTCTCGTGAGGCTGTTGGCCTTCGAAACACTTCCGACAAATGCATTAATTTCGCTATGACCTGCTGGGCGAAGCGGAGAGGAAGCTCTGTTCCTGGATGACATGAGCACAAGGTAGCAACGGATGAGATGGGCGACGTTGCGGCGGTTCGAGTAGGGAAGCTCGGACATAATCTCGAATGCTCCCGCGAGCAGGAGAGATCCGTTCTGGGTGTCCCTGGAAAGCTTCGTCTCTGCCCATGTCTCGTCTAGAGAGTAGACGGATTTGGCGTTATTGAGATAGGGGTTCTCCTGATCGGGTTTGTACATGTCATTCCAGAGGGCCTTGACGGCTTGCCCTCGAGGGGCGCACTCGTATATAGCTTTTCCGGGGAACCTATCGGTCTTCTCTAGGGTGAGGAGTTCGTAGTACAGGAAGAAGAGATAGGGTTCGAACCCGATGTGGACCAGCTCGGTAACATCCTCCCACAACTCGTTGCTGCGCGAGAAACTACCGAGGAGACCAAGAAACACGGCGTCTGCGTCATCGGGCAACGTGTCGCCGAAGTACGTCGCTACGTCGTCCTCGTCTACACTGTGAATTTCGACAATGCCATCGGTATCGAAAGAAGATTGGACGCCTATTGCGCTGAGCACGATTTTGATTGCGTCAAATGTGGCGCCTGGAACGTTAATGATTGAGCGAATCCTGTCGAGGCCAAGACGCTGTTCGACGACGAGGGAGCGAATAAGCCCTGCGCTGCCGATGAGCGCAATGGCATATGACCGGCTCATAAAGCACTTCTTTTCGAGCTTGGATTCGACCTTAAAGAATCTACTGGCGAGGCCCTCCATGTTGTGGTCGACAGAGATGGCCATCTTTACTAAGGACTTAAGTTCTCCCTTAGGTCCTTCGCGGCTCTCAAACCATAAATGCCAGAGTTCGGAGAACCGGTCGGCTACCTCTTCAGAAGGAAGGGAGACAGGGGCGGGGGCAAGCGCATAGAAGTTGATGATGCTCTCGGCCGCCACCTCGATTTCCCCAGATTCTATGGGAAGGGAGGTAGCAAGCAGTACCTCGGAGACATCGTCGACACTTCGTCTACTCATCAATTCTCTCCCATAGTGGTTTTCCCTCGGCACCAGCCGAGCGAGCAATGTCATCGGTAACGTCATCAAGGGAGAGTCCGCAGGCACCGAGAATATCCATGAGCTGCATTACCGTCAGCTTGTAGGCACCAGTTTCGAGCTTTGAAATGGTTGTCTGCTGGGTGCCAAGGGCCTCAGCGAGTGCAGTCTGTGACAGACTTGCTCCCTTGCGCCATTTGGCAACCAAGCGACCCATTTTTTCATCTCGAATCTCCATATGTTTATTTTACCTCCTGATGTTGTAGACAGGAGAATGCCTGGTTTCTCTTGTTGTTGGGCTCATTCTGTTTTAGAATGAGCCCAATTCAAATTATCCGACGAGGAGACCTCATGCCGAAGTTTGTGAGCTTATATTCGGGTGCTGGCGGGCTTGATTTGGGGTTCATTGCCGCTGGATTCACCCCGATCTTCGCAAACGATATCAACGCCGATGCCATGAAAACTTACGAAGCGACGATGAAAATGGTCGCTGATCGCCGTGGAACGCAGTTCGAGCACGTGACGGTCACCGGAGATATCAGGCAGATCAAAACGCTTCCTAGGAGGGGGTCCGCCGATTTGGTCATCGGTGGACCCCCATGCCAGGGGTTCTCCGTGGCCGGAAAGATGGATCCGAACGATCCCCGCTCGCGTCACGTCTTCGACTTTTTAGCGATGGTGGAAAGGGTTCAGCCGGCCGCATTCGTTATGGAAAACGTCAAGGCCCTCGCCAAGAACTCTCGATGGTCCGGGACTATCAAGGACATCTGCAAGCAAGCCGAGAAAATGGGCTACAAGACAAATCTCAAAGTGCTCAACAGCGCGGATTACGGTGTACCGCAGACGCGAGAGCGCATGTTCCTTATTGGATTCAAGAATAAGAGCATCGACTACGAGTATCCAGAATCCACGGTGGAGAAACACGTCTCTGTCGCGGTGGCTCTCAAGATGCTCCCTCACGTAAACGAACCGGGAAACAATCAAACCTGCAACGCAAAAGTGACTGCAGCAAAGGAACCGATCCTGAGGCAATCACCCTATGCGGGAATGCTGTTCAATGGTCAGGGGCGTCCCATGGATGTTAATCGTCCCGCCCCGACGCTCCCGGCATCAATGGGAGGAAATAGAACCCCCATTGTTGACCAGAAGACGTTGGACGAGGGTGCAAGGCAATGGGTCGAGACATACCATGAGGCCTTGCAAAAGGATGGAAAGGTGGCAAATCACATACCTGATCGACTGCGACGAATCACCGTCCAAGAGGCCGCAGCGATTCAGTCTTTTCCCACCGACGTTCCTTGGTGCGGTGCGCAAAGCTCACGCTACAGGCAGATTGGAAATGCTGTACCACCAAAAATGGCCTTTGCGGTTGCGACCTCTGTCGCAAAAGCTCTTAATCTCAAGATTAATAGCGATGCAGGGATGCTCGGCAGGATTGGCAAAGACGATGGTGGAACTGTGAGGGATTCTTCCACTGGCTGACCTTTTCTAAATGTCCGTAGGGAGTGCAAAGAAAGAACGACTCGCAAACTGTTCATAGATTAAAAAAGTCATTTATGTACACAGCATTTCCAGGATTGCGTGCCAAACCTTGGTGTCATCACCCCGGATGAGGGGTGCGGCCACCGCCCAGAATCGTTGTTTACCAGGCTTGCGACGACAAAGAAATGACCACAAGGACACTATAGCGCAGGATGCGTTCGAAGTGCGGGCCGCTGACATGTCGATGCTCGAGGACGGGACGATTGACTTCAGGAGGCACGCTGTTGTGTCAGAGGGTCTCTCTCCTGACGTGGAAAAGGTCAGAGCACCATTGCTTAGTGAACACCAACACAAGCCCTCTCTTTATGCGTTGGTGTTCACTAAGAACTAGTCCGAAGGGGCTGCGGTGGGAATCCGGAATTGCTCCGGTTGTCCTGCCCCATGCTTTTTGTCGGCACTTGCTCAGGCTTCGTCACAGTAGAGGGTGACATCTACACCTTTTGTTGAGAGTACGTCCTTTACGCATTGCCGGTGGCGTCCGTCACATGACCTACAGTGCTTAAAGCTTTTGTGTCTTGGGTCATCGGAAAGCAACTTGGCGGCTATGAATGGGCAGTAGCACTCTTCCCACTCCTGTGAGCACGCAGTTTGCTCGAGTTCAATCTCCTTGATTTCATCTATAGAAAGGCGTTCTACTGGACAATCACCCTCCATCACTTTATGGCATTCATTCTTATCGAAGGAATCTGTCGGCAGGTCGTCTTTTTTGCCTGCGGGGAATTGACTTTTCAAGGGTTCAAGAAGTTGATTAATAGCTTGAAGCCAACGTCGACTCATATTTCCTTACCGCCAATCTGAGCATTGTTTTATCACCTGCTAGCACTATAGCCCACACAGCATTGCTGTTGAGAAGGCTTCCATTCCACAAGACCACTTCCCGTGCGGGGAGTCTTTTAAAGATGAGCCGCCTTGTACCATCGGCAGGTAATATTGTCACAGCGTCTTTAGAGGGCGGCATATATGCAAGCTCAGGGTACTTGTCATCATCGTTTTGCCAAGAAAAGGCAAAGGGTGCTGAGGAGGTGATGAACTGCGTCCCAACCCCAACGGAGGCACGTACGAGCAGAAGCAAGCTGTCTTTTAGTACTGCATTAAGGAATCCCCGCGGTGTCTCTTCGGCAACGTAGAAAGCTACCAGGTTTTCGATGGCGAGTTCGATCGTGGCCTCGATTTCTCCGCTGTATTCTCTCCTGGTCATCTCCTCTTCGACGTGTTGACCGAAGATCCCTTTTGCCTCGGGTATTGTGACCGCTTCGCCCGTGAGCCTACGAAAGGGGTTCAGCAGTCCGGGGTGCCTTGTGACGGGATTAATGAGCAGCTGTGTAACCGCATCATAGGTATCCATAAGTTCTTGATCACTCAAATGTCGAGGATGCAACGTGAGCTGAACGACGTCCCTGAGTGCGGGCGCAAGCCGGCCTTCAAGTATCTGAAACTTATTCTCAAGCATGTTCCGCTCGACAAAGCCGTCAAAGCTGCCGTTTCGAGATCTCACTTCATAAAGGTCTCTCTGGCAGCATGCGTCCCCAGGCGATGTTATGTGGATTGTGCCCACATGCTCGCCCCTTCCTTCTTGGCAGCATAAAGGTATCCGTCAAAACTGATGAAAGGGGACGCTGACGGAATTCCTCGTCGTATCTGATACGGGATTCCGTCAGCGCTCTCTCAGGCTGTTTTCCATGAACATCAACATGGACCCTCGCTCTCTGTGACGGTTGATTGGAGGCATGCTTACTATCATGGGGTGACGCCCGGGTACGCCTCCGACATGGCTCCATCTTCGGGCGCGGATCCCGATACGATGGCGTGTGGGGCAAACCGCGGGCGTTCTATGCACGGCCGAGACGTTAGGGCTATACGCTGATCTAGACAGGCGGACTCACCAGCCGAAGCATGGGAATGCGTCAGCCAACATGCGGGTATCAGACTGGCGCTCGTGCGTCGACTCGGACACGCCATATGTGGGCCCGTCCGGGAGCAGACATGGCATGCGGGAAGTCAGCTCCTCGAAGGAAAGGTGCTGACCTCCTATCGCCCCTTGACAAGCCGTCTGCATATCAGAACTGTCCGTCCTCGTCCAGACCCCTCGTGAGAATCGTGTTCTTCTCTACGTTGTCATCCCATCCGGTGAGGAGGAACAAGTACAGCAGCTCGATGACAAAGTTGATTGAGTTTTGCGAGAAGCGGGTTCTCTCAGAGAACATTGCGTCGTGTGTGACGGCACGGATAATGATGCTCGCGCGTTTTGAGAGCATGGTATTTGGGTTGTCGGTGACCATGACGATTGGTGAGTCTGCGTCTTCAGCGTTGCTGAAGATGATGCCGAGCCGTCTTGAACAGCCGGATGTCGAGAGCGCGAGGACGACATCGGATGGGCCGAGGTTGACCGAAGCAGTGATTGCGGACTCGACCGTGGCCGGGCATCCTACACGCACGCCGGTCTGGGAGAGCTTGAAAGCGGCATTCTGCGCGATGGTAATCGTGTTGCCTGCCGCCACGATGAGTACCTGTTGGGCGTTTCTCATGAGCTTGACAGCTGACTTGAGCCGTTCGGCATCGACGTGGGAGGCCGTCTCCGTGAGTTCGGCCATCTTGTGCTTGAGAAAGTAGTCCACAGAGCCGTCAACGTCATCTAGGGTGATTCTGTTCCTGCCGAAGGTCTTCGCATCAGCGTCTCCCAGCGTTATCGCCATGGCGCAGCGCAGGTCAGAGAAGCTCTTGTAATCGAGCGTGCGAGCGAATCTTGATACCGTGGCGGCTGAAGTCCCGGACTCTGCGGCAAGCTCCCTCAGGGTCATGGAGGTTACGGCCTCGGGGTTTGCCACTACATATGTTGCGATTCTCTTCTCGGAATCTGAGAGCTCCTCGAGGCGTGCAGATATCTGAGCGATGACATCTGGTTTCTTGTCCATGAGGAATTCCAATCGAGAGCTCAAGGCGATGGATGATACCGGTTGCCAATAGTCTAGATCAATCACATAGATACCCTATCGTTTCAAAGACATAGGAAGTGTGTTTCACAAACAAATTACTACCACTCGCGGAACAGGCATAATCTTCTTCAATTGTGGCATCATGAAAATGTTAGATTTCAAGTACTGAAACATAGTCCCATAAACTTATGGAACATATAGATATGTTTCATACATCTCTAGCGATGCCGGAAAGGGGTGGGCCGTGTGCCAGAGATCGGTGCTTTCCGAAAAACTAAAGCTCAGCCCAATCTCATGCGCACGCTCCTTCTCGCCAATATCTTCTATTGGGCATGCGCGGGTGTGTTCACGCCGTTTCTCTCCTCATACTTCACGCGGCAGGGCCTTGATGCCTCGCAAATTGGCATCGTCTTCACGATGGTGCCGCTCTGCTCCATTTTTGTGCAGCCTCTCTGGTCCGCCTTTGCCGACAGGATAGGCGGTCGAAAGATTGTTCTCGTCTGCTTGTGCCTTGCTGCGGCCGCTGTCGCCCCACTGTTCAACTTTAGCAGTACGTTCATTGCTGCGTTGCTGGCCACGCTGGCATTCTCCGCATTCTTCCAGGCCCTTCTTCCTGTCTGTGACTCGCTCGTCATCGAGGCCGCTGCGAGGGGCGGGTTGGAGTTCTCTCGCATTCGCATGGGCGGGACCATCGGGTATGCGGTTGTCGTCGTCGTGGCGGGCTATGCGCTGGAGGCATGGCCATCCGTCCAGTTCGTAATGGTACCCGTCATCCTTTTGGTTTTTGCGATGCGTTGCGCACGATTGCCGCAGCCCTGGAAGGAGGCCCGTCCCGGAGTGCGTCCGTCTGAGACGCGAAAGACACGCGGACATGGCTTTCGCAGCATCTTCACTACTGATGAGATAGTTATCGTTCTGTCGTTTGTTTTCGTGAGCTCTGTTGGCCTTGGCTTCCATGGATCGTTTCTCGGGCGTTATTGCATTGAGCTCGGCAATGGTCAAGACTTAGTTGGTATCTTGAGTGCAGTCTCAGCGATGAGTGAGATACCCATCCTCATCGTATCCGACAGGCTCATTTGTCACATAGGTGAGGTTCACCTTCTTCTTTTTTCATGCTTTGCCATGGCGCTTAGGCTTCTTCTTGTGAGTACAGGAATCGTTCCTGTCATGATCGCGGCTCAGCTCCTTCAGAGTGTGAGCTACATGACTGTTTACTACAGCGCTGTTACGTACATAGCCAAGCACACGCTCCCCGGGGCTCAGGCGAGAGGGCAGAGTGTCCTCGTCATGGTACAGGCGGGCTTTGCCACCGTTATCGCCAATCTTATTGGGGGTTTTCTCTGCGACGCGTTTGGCACTGGCGTTAGCTTCGTCATCTTCGCCGGCATTACGACGGCTGGCACGTTCGTCGTTATAGCTCTCATGGGGGTGCACCGCAAGAAGGCATTGGCAAGGACATCCAGGTGACGACAGGCCGTTGTCTGGATGGCAGCATACGACATCGGAGGGAAAGGCAAACATGCTTATCAAGGTGAACGAGTTGTTGATGGATGCAACGCAAAACCGCTATGGGGTTCCTGCCATCAACGTCATCAACGTTGAGACGGCACATTATGCGGCATTGGCGGCGGAGCGGGAGCATATGCCGATCATCATCCAGTACTACCCAGGCTTCAAGGATTATGCTCCGCTCTCTGTCATAGCTGGTGCCGCGAAGTACTTTGCCGAGCGTTCCTCGGTGCCCATCGCTGTCCACCAGGATCACTCTGCGGGCTACAAGATCGCAATCGANGGCATACGGGATGGATTCCCCTCNGTGATGGTCGATGGCTCGTCTCTCCCATACGAGGAGAACGTGGCGCTCACCAAGTCCGTTGTCGATGTTGCCGATGTGTTCAACGTGGACATCGAAGCCGAGCTCGGCCATGTGGGTATTGGTGCGAACGCCGAGGATTTCGTCACCGATGACTTCTATACCAATCCGTCGCAGGTTGCGGAGTTCGTGGAACGCACGGGATGCGGCTCCCTCGCGATTGCGGTGGGTAATGCCCACGGTCCGTACGTGAAGGTTCCCAAGCTCGATTTCGAGCGCATCGAGCAATGCCGCGAGGCCGTGGATATACCACTCGTCATGCACGGCTGCTCCGATATCCCCACCGACCAGCTGCAACGTGCTGTCAATCTCGGGATGAGCAAGTTCAACATCGCCACTGAGTACTTCCGCGCTATGTATCGCTCCCTCGAGAGAGGCATCGGGTCCCGCGAACACGACGGTGACGGAGTGGGCCTGATGATGGGCATCGAGGAAGATTGCATAGCCTTCGTCGTCGACAAGATTCAGGTGCTCAACCCCAACCACTACTCGATGTAAGGGGGCGGTAGGGGCATGAAGAAGATTCTCATAGCGACTCACGGATACCTTGCCGATGGTTTCAAAAGCTCGCTTGCCATCCTCAGCGGCAAGCAGGACTCGGCGGAGTACGTGAACGCCTATGTGGACGAGAGCGACTACACACCACGCATCAGAGCGTTTGTCGAGTCTGTCGGCCCAGACGACGAGGGCGTCATCTTCACGGACATCTATGGTGGGAGCGTGTTCCAGAAGGTCGTTCTGGAGATGCCCGTGCGAGACAACATCTTCCATGTCACGGGAGTAAATCTCGGTCTCGTCATCGAAGTCCTCCTCACTAGCGAACCGATTACCAGCGACTATCTCGAATCCGTTATCGAGATGGCTCGCCGGGGCATGCAGCTTGTCATTCCGCAAGGCGTTTCATCTGCTAGAGGGGGGTCGGATTCGGCAGACGGTTTTTTCGATTAGGAGCAGGAGAAACACAGGAACAAGGAGAGAGGAGAAAGAGCAAATGATTGTGCAGATTCGAGTCGATGACAGATTGGTTCATGGGCAGGTCGCCCTGGTGTGGAGCAAGGAACTCAACACTACGCGAATTATCGTTGCAAATAAGCATGCCATGGAGAGCGATGCCCTACGAATGACCCTCCAGATGGGCACGCCTGTTGGGCAGAAGCTTATCGTGAAGGACGTGGCAGGTGCGAGCAGGCTTGCCAGCGACCCGCGCGCGGTAGACATGAGAATCCTTGCGCTCACGAACTGCGTGCGCGACGCCCTCGAGTTTGTGAAGGGTGCTCCCGGCAGGATCGAGACGGTAAACGTTGCCAACGTAGGCCGCTTCGACAAGTCCGATCCCGCCACGAAGGTCTCGCTTGGTTCCACCATCATGCTCAATCCCGATGAGCTTGAGGCTGCGCGAGAACTCTGCAATCAGGGCATCCCTGTCTACCATCAGCTCATCCCGTCGGACATCAAGACACCACTCAAGTCCCTTATCGAGAGGGCGAACAAGTAGGAAGACCGGTCCCATGGGACCGCGAAGACGGAAAGGAAGAGAAAATGCTTGGTCTTGCTTTGATGGCGTGGCTCACCGTGGTCATCTGCTACGGTGGGAACTGGGTTCTGGGCCAGTGCATGATCGAGAGACCGATTGTGGTCGGACTTGTGGCTGGTATTCTGATGGGGGATATCCCTACAGGCGTCATCATCGGCGCCTCCCTCGAGGCCATCTTCATGGGGGCGGTCAACATCGGTGGTGCAATTTCTGCGGAGCCCGTCACCGCGACCGCCCTTGCAGTCGCCTTCGCTGTGGGCGCTGGCGTTGACCAGGGCACGGCGGTCACCATTGCCGTTCCCGTGGGCGTCGTGACAGCCTTTTTGTCTATCGCGATGAACAATGTCGTCCTTGCATTCTTTACCGCGCCGTTTGACAGGATGGCCGCCAATGGCAACGAGCGTGGCCTTGCCATCCAGCACTATCTGCTCTGGTTCGTGAAATACGCCGTCTTCGCGCTTATCGCTTTCCTCGGCGTCTATTTTGGTGCCGAGCCGGTTGCAGCTATTGTCAACCAGATTCCCTCCAATGTCACCGCAGGCCTTAATGCCGTGGGCTCGTTGCTCCCCGCAGTCGGAATGGCACTGCTTCTTCGGATGCTCTGGAGCCCCCAGCTTGCCGTGTACTTCTTTTTGGGCTTCACCGTCTATGAGTATCTTGGTATGCCCATGATTGCCATTGCCGTCGTTGGTGTCGTGATTGCCGTGGTCTCCGCCCTGCGCGACAAGGAGCTCTTCGACATGTCCAAAAAGGCTCCCGCTGTGCGTATCGAGGCCGCATCCGCAACTACCGGCGTCAACGATGACGAGGAGGCGTTCTTCGAATGAGCAAGATAACCGGTGATCTTTCCAAAGAAGACAGGAAGATGGTCAATTCAATCTTCCTCCGTTCGTTCACTGTTTTCGCGTCCTGCGCGGGTGGCGCCGTCAAAGCTGGTGCCGATGGCTGGCTCTACTCCGTTCAGCCTGCCCTCGACCGTTACTATAAGGGTCGTCCCGAGGACCGTGCGGATGCGATGAGGCGTCACACCACGTGGTACAACATCACCCAGAATGTGGGTACCTTCGCCATGGGCCTTGTCGCCTCCATGGAACGCGAGAACTCCACTCACGATGACTTCGACACCGAGTCCATCGACGCAATCAAGGTCTCGCTCATGGGTCCCATGTCAGGAATCGGCGATGCGATCTTCTGGGGCGTCTTGCGCGTCATCGCCGCCGGCATCGGCATCAACATAGCCATGTCTGGCTCGCCGCTGGGCGCAGTCATCTTCCTGCTGATCTACAACATCCCGTCGATTCTCTGCCGTTACTACATGACCTACCTCGGCTACAACCTCGGTACAAGCTTCATCTCGACGCTGTATGACGGCGGCCTCATGAAGCTCATCACCAAGGCGACGTCCACGGTCGGCCTCATCATGGTCGGTGCCATGACGGCTGCGAACGTCAGGTTCTCAACAGTTCTCTCGATTCCGGTCCAGAACTCCGATCCGGTTCTCGTCCAGACTTATCTCGACTCGATCTTCAAGGGCCTTATCCCTCTTGCCGTCACCCTCGTCTGTCTGCGCCTTCTCAAGAAGAACGTGAATGTCAACATTATCTTGTTCGGTCTCATGATCTTCGCCTTCCTTATGGGTCTCGTCGGGGTCATGTAGGAGGGGAGTGTCTGCTTCGCGACCCAAGGCCGGATTCCCCTTGGCTTTCGGCCCTGGGTCGCCGAGGCGCTCTTCAAATAGTGCGGGAAAGGATTGCCATGCGCTATACGTATCTCAAGAATGCAGATGTCAAGGTCTCCCAGCTCGCGGTGGGCACCTGGGCGATTGGCGGGGACTCGTTCGGTGATAACGACGACGTCGTCGGGAGCGAGGATGCCATCCGCGCCATGCTCGAAAACGGCGTTAACCTCGTGGATACTGCGCCCTGCTATGGAAACGGCACCGCCGAGAAGGTCGTCGGCCTCGCGCTCCGAGGCGTCGACCGCGATTCGTATTGCCTCTCAACGAAGGTCGGCCTCATCACCAGCGCGAACGGCTATGATCACGATGCGTCGTTTAAGAATGTCATCCGCGAGGTGGAAAGCTCTCTCAACAATCTGCGCACCGACCACATCGACTTCTATTTCGTCCATTGGCCGGATCCCAAGACGAGCTTCGCAGAAACCATGAGCGCGCTACGCCTCCTCAAGGAGCAGGGGAAAATAGGCCACATCGGTGTCTCCAACTTTACAGAGGAGATGATCGAGGAGTGCGAGCAGTATGCTCCCATCGATGTGCAGCAGCCGCCGTATTCCATGGTCAATCGCATGTCTGAGAACCTTATCAAGTGGGGCTACGACAGGGGCATCGATTCCTTCACCTACGGCTCGCTCGGCGCGGGCATTCTTTCTGGCAAATTCCGCGAGCTGCCACACTTTGAGCCTGGGGATGTGCGTGCGGGCTTCTACGACTACTTCCGGGAGCCCAAGTTCTCCAAGGTCCAAGAGCTCCTGAAGGTGATGGACCATATCGCCGAGGCGCACGAGAAGCCCGTTTCTCAAGTTGCCATCAATTGGAGTACCAAAAAGGAATACGTTGCCACCGCTCTCGTCGGCGTTCGCACGGCAAGGCATGCAGGGGAGAACTGCTCGGCGTTCGACTGGTCACTGACCGACGACGAGATGGCGGAGCTTGATGCCAAACTCGACGAACTCCAGATAGGGTAGCGCCATGAACACAGGAAGGCAGTATGACACCTCGCTCGTCCAGAGGATCCAGAAGGGCACGCGCACCGAGAATATCGACGGCTTGGACGTGGAATTGAGGCCCGTTCCGGACGACCCTCGCGAGCACGCGCTTGATCCGAGAGTCGATGCGCTCTACCAGCTTCGAAAGAGCGGGGCGTTTCCCACGCCAAAAGGCGGCGATCTTATCTCGTTGCGCGTCCGGCCAGACAAAGAGAACCACGAAATTGATGACGGAGGAGTGGCCGAGCGTGTGATCCCGATGAATCTTGGCGATCGAGTCATTCACCTCTTCGCTTTCACGCCAAAAGGTCATAGACGCGGCGCCCCGGTGCTCGTGTACTTTCACGGCGGCGGTTTCACCGTGGGCAATATCAGCCAGTTCCGGGCACCTCTGCGCTATCTCGCGGAGAGAAGTGGGTGCGTGGTTGCTTATCCCGAATACCGCCTTTCCCCGGAGTGTCCATTTCCTGGGCCGGTGGCCGACTGCAACGACGCTGTGGAATGGATCGCAACACACGCCGATGAGCTGGGTGTGGACCCCACGAGAATGGCCCTTGCCGGGGACTCGGCAGGAGGTAGCCTTTCCAACGCAGTGACGATTCTCCAGCGCGACAGCAATCGGATAAAGCTTGTCGTGGAGATGTACTCCCTTGTGGACGGAGGTCCGATTCCGCCGGACTGGTCCCATGATCTTTATCCATGCCTCCCCGAGCAGGAGGAGGCAGCCATGTCCCGTACTGATCGCTTCAAGGCGGCCAGCAATGGCCTCGCGAGTACATATACACAGGGGAGGACAGCCCTCCTGTACGATCCGCTCGTCTCTGCCGCGTTCTACGCAAGGCTCGACGAGTTCCCTCGCACCGTGGTCGTTGGTTCCGAGTTCGACTATCTGCGATACCAAGACGAGCGATTTGCCCGAAAGCTGCATGATGTTGGAGTGAATGTGCGCTGCATCCGCTATTTGGGTTGTGACCATGGCTTCTTCGAGACCTGCGGCGTAATGCCGCAGGTAGAAGACCTCTGCAACGTCATGGCGGAGGAACTCGCCAAGCTCTAGCCTGTCTTTGCATCCGACCGGCCGAGGACGGGTGCCCCCCCCGGTCGGATGCCTTCTCTCTCATACGCGGCGGCAATTTGGTTTGGAGGGGCATCAGATGAACGTCTGGACCATAGTGACGCTGGCTGTGCTCGCAATGGTCGTGGTCGGGGACCAGCTGCTCAGGCGCCATGTCTCCAATCGGATTCAGCAGTTGTATGTTGCCGGCGAGGCGGATATGCTTCTCGACTACACGAAGAGTTTGCCCGTGACGTCTTTCTATCCTGCCTTTAACCGCATGTACATGAGGCTTAACGCCTATGTTCTCAAGGGCGACGTTGACAATGCCGAGAAGATTCTCTCCGAACTGCTTGCGGAGAAGAGGCTGGACGCAAAGCAACGGTTTGCGGTTGTGACCAAGGCTTTTGAGTATTACATGGAACACGATGACTATCAAAATGCCGGTCTACTGCTCCCGGAGCTCGAGAGCTCTGGCAACGAGCCTCTTTCTGCCGGGTGCAGGAGGTTCTACGAGATTCTTGCAAATGGCAGCACCGCTTATGTTGACGAGATGGAGTCGGAACTCAAGAAAAGCAAAGGCATCCGGAAGGGACAGCTCCTCTACCTCCTCGCGCGACAGTATGAGAACAAGGGAGACACTGTCATCGCATCTGACTACGAGCGTCGCTCCGTGGAGCTGCTCGGCGGACTCGCGTCTGACGGCAATCAAACATAACAAAAGTGATGTTCTGGAAAACCAATGCTGAAGGGATGAGCACGTGAATGACAAGAAATGTGCTGCCGAAATCAAAGAGTGACGTTGGCGGGGAAGTCAAATACCATAAGTGTCATAAACTGCTTCGCACGCATTAGGTTCAAGGACATGAGCATGACCGACGAGGATTCCCTGAAATAGACGGAAGGTGCGATGCTGGCCCTGAGAAGGACAGGCGCCTTAAGAGGCATGGGTGTCTTGTCGATGGTTCCGTCGAAGGCTGACCCGAAAGGTGAGGCTCGGGCGATTGGACTTCCAGGTATGAAGCGGCGCAAGACTTCGCGTCCCTTCTCCGCGACGGATGCAGGCTACGGGAATGAAGCCATGCGCGTGGCTCGCGTGAATATGCTGCCTTGTCCTGAGTATAGAGCTGATGCTAGGACTCGGAGTCCCTTCTCGCGTGTTCCCTAGCGGACTCAACTACCAGGCTCGCGTCGGAGACGTCTTCGCGAATCAGCTCCTTGAGGGCCGCGCTCGCACGCTCTTCCTCGTTCTCGCTCCCATGAATCCAAGCAGGCATCTCGGTCGCGTCTTCCCCTGCGTGCGACCTCATCCAGATTGCCTCAGCCGCGACCTGCGCCAGTCGGTAGATGCCATAGCAGGCAATCAGAGCTCCGCCGACTCCGAGCGGCGAAAGTCCGTGCGTGAAGAGCGGCACCCAGCAGACTTGCAACACCGCGTAGATCAGGGTGCCGAAGCCGCGGCTATCCAGCTCCTCGTCTACGCAGCCCCGGCAGAGCGCCCGGGTGTACGGTCGCCACTCCATGCGAATCGCCCCGCCCGCGTCCTTGACCTGCTTTCCCATATAGACCGTGGCGGTGCCGTCGGTGTGCCTGCCGCATGAGACGCAGTCCTTCTCACCGAGCTCCCTCTTGGGCCCCTTCGCGGTTCCGTTGTCGCTCCTAGCCTTCTTCCTGCTGAGAAGAGACATCTAGTCCTCCCGACTCCCTGGTTCTCCTGGTCTCGGTCCCCGGCTCTCGCTCGGCTTGTCCATGATATGGGCGAAATCCTTGGTTACCTCGTAGAGCTCGGAGAAGTCACGTCTGAGCTTGCGGTACGTGCGGTAGTTCTCAGGGTTTGGCTCGATGGTCCGCGTCGGCTTCACGACCCCTGCGAGTTCCTCCCAGCCGGAGTATGCCCCGCTGCCAATCGCGGCCATCAACGCGTCACCGAAGGCGGCGCCGATGGTGACATCACTCGTGCTGACGGGGTGTTCGAGCATGTCGGCCACTGCCTGTAGCCAGACTTCGTTCTTGGTGCCCCCGCCCACGCACATGATTTTGCGCACGGGCAGCCCGTCCTCGGCGAGGATGCAAAAGTGCTGCGCGATAGTGCAGGCGATACCCTCGATTGCCGCTCGTACCATGTGGGCGCGCGTATGATTGGTGAGCAAGCCAAAGAATGTGCCGCGAGCGAGTGGATCGTTAAGTGGCGTGCGTTCGCCCGCGAAGTAGGGGAGGCAGATGAGGCCCTCTGCCCCGGCAGGAACGGTCGCGGCCTCCTCGACCATCACTTGGAAGGCATTCTTCCCACCCACCCGCTCGTCTCGTACGGCCTCGCGATAGAACTCATCCCGCATCCATTTGGTAAGGGCACCCGCCGTATTGGTCCCTGCGCAGATCGAGTATGTACCAGGGATGATGAAACTGCCAGGCCATAGGCGTCTCTCGTCCACCAGGTGGTCCGTGAGGTAGACGAAGTAGCAGGTGGATCCCATCTGCACCATGATGTCTCCTGGTTGGAATACCCCCGTCGAGACCGCCTCGGCCCCAGAGTCACCAGTTCCCACGAGTACGGGAGTCCCCTCGGCGAGCCCAGTCTGCATGGCCGCCTTCGCGGTGATGCCGCCGGCAACGTCGGTCGCCGCGGCGACGCGGGCCACCTGACTAGGGTGGCAGATGTCTCGGCAGCCCTCCACACTCGCCTCTCGCGACGCAAGATCGTACAGGGGAAGAAAGTCCTCTGCCAGGTACGAATCGATCGTGAACTCGCCCGTCAGACGCGCCGAGAGGTATGAGGATGCGGTAAGGAACTTGTCCGCGCGCTCCCAGACGTCGGCCATGTTGTGCTTGAACCAGAGTATCTTGGGCGCGATGTCGCTCGAGCAGATGGGATGGCCGAAGGCCTCTGCCTCCCGGCCCGCAAAGCGGGCGCGCAGTTCGTTCATCTCAGCTATTGCGCGCGAATCGATGCCATACAAGATTGCGGGAGCGAGGGCGCAGCCCCGAGCGTCCACTGGTACGCAATCGCAGCCTAGCGCCGAGAGGCCCACGCAGGCGATGTCTGCAGGGTCAGCATCGGCCGCCTTGATTACGATTCGACAGAGCTTGCAGAGGTCACCCCACCAGATTTCGTCCGCATCCATCTGGTACCAGCCCGGTCGTGGGTTCTCGATTTGATGCGCGACCGATCTGACGCATACTGGCCGGCACTGCTCGTCGATAAGGACTGCCTTACTCTCGCCAGTGCCGACGTCTACTCCAAGGAAGTAGCGGGCCACTACTCATCACCTCTAGCGATGCGGGCGAGTTCCATGAACGCATGCACGCGTGCTCTATCAACGGGGTTCCATATCTTGCCGTCCACCTTGATCGATGTTCCCACGAACGCACCGTGCGCGGCGGCGAGAACGCTCGCCACGGTGTCGGGACGACATCCCGTGCCAGCGACTACGGGCGTTGCACCCGCCACATCGCCAAGCTCTCGGAGGAGTTCCGTGTCAGGCGCCATACCTGCGGCACTTCCTCCCACCACGTAGGCGTCGGGCTTGCAGTTGAACGCGAGCGAATCGATGAGCTCGGCCGTGGATCGTTGCCCTAGGTTGGTCTCGCCCTCGCTCGTCACGAAGTAGAAGAGCCTGAGGTCATCGAGCCTGAGATCGTGCTTGTGTCTGATGGTGCTCGCGACGTCGCGGTCGATGAGTCCGAGATCCCCCGCCCACACATCGGTGAACACGCAACGGGTGAACTGGGCACCCGTTGCGGCGCAGACGTCCATAGTGGCATCGCCGTCGTAGATAACCTCCGCGCCAAAGGGTACCCTGATCTGCGATGCCAGGTTGCCGATGACGTAGGACATCGCTGCCGCCGTGACGGGCGAGACGCGCTTCTGGTATGGCACGCTGAACTCATTGGTCACGAGAATCGCGTCGACGCCGCCATCCTGAAGCGCCGCAAGGTCGTTGCGAGCGGCTGCCGCGACGCCGCCAACGCCCGCGTGCTCATCAAAGAAGGGGTCTCCTGGAAGGGCGTGCAGGTGAAGGAGACCGATGATTGGTCGCTCTGTCCCAAAGAGACTGCGCATGAATGACATCCTTGCCCCTCTCGCCTGGCCAGAAGTAGAACGTTATATTACGTCATAATTTTGCTATGCAAAAAGTAATATGCGTGTGGGCAAGAAGTGCCTGCGAATGGTAAAACCACTCATTCTGAGTAAAACTGCCATACTAAAGCAGCGAAGCACATATATCTAGGCGAGGGCACACCTTTGTTTCATGAGGCCGTCCGAGGGTCGTGCGGTGGTAGACGGCAGAGAAGTATGAAATATGGGGGTTTGGCGCATGAAACTTTCCGAGGGGGCGCTTACGCCACTCTACCAGCAGGTGATGGGTGACATCAAGGATGATATTGATCGCGGGAGGTACGCTCAGGGGGACAAGATTCCTTCGGAGGCCGAGCTCTCGGATATATACTCCGTGAGCAGGATTACGGTTCGTCGCGCCGTGACGGAACTGGTGGGGGAGGGCTATCTCACCAAGAAGCAGGGCAAGGGAACCTTCGTCAACCGCCACAAACTCGCCCGCAAGCTCCAGCAGACGAACGAGGTCCAGAGCTTTACCGATACCTGCTCTGAGAACGGTCGCACGGCGGGGGCCAAGATGCTCGGCGTGGCAGTCACCAAGGCGCGCGCGGGCGAATGCGAGTTCCTGGGATTTGTTGAGGGTGCGGAGCTCGTCCATGTGAAGCGCCTGCGCACCGCCGATGGTGTGCCCATCATGCTCGAGAATTGCTTCTATCCGCTCAACGGGTTCGAGTTCCTCCTTGAGGCCGATCTCACCGACAGGTCTATCTTTAAGGTGGTCGAGGAGAAGAGTGGTCGCAGGCCAGAGAGCGACGACCTCTGCACCCTCGAGATCGTACGCGCGAGTCCCGAGGTCGCTGACATCCTCAAGGTGACTATCGGAGACCCCCTCTTTCTCGAGACCATATACTTTATCGACCAAGATCACAGGCCGTTCTTCATCGGCAAGCAGTACATCGTGGGAAGTCTGTATGTCTTCAACATCTAGCTCTTGCTGGTAAAACGCCGTCAGTGACGATGCCTATCCCGAGAGCACGGGCACGCCGAGCGAGCATCCGCGTCCCGACGCTGCGCCATGCTCAATCGTTTCCGCATCAAATTCGTGTCTAGCTCACGAGGCCGAGCATTTTCACTCGGCCTCGTTTTTATGCCGTTCGCGGCATCCGTTAACTAGCAGCACCCAGACAGGTTCACATGTCGTTATATAACGTTATATAACGTGATACAACGACATGTTGCAAGGGCAACGGGTCGAAACGACTCAGGAGGTATTCAATGGCAGAGGAGAGCATTACGCCAAAGAAGAGAAAGTTCCAGCTACCGCACGTGTACACGATAGTGTTCCTGCTCATGATCGTGTTCGCGGTTCTTACCTGGATTGTTCCCTCGGGCGCATATCAGACGCAGACCATCGAGACAGCGGCGGGTGAGAAGGAGGTCGCCGTCGCTGGTACATACGCGCCGATGGACAAAACCTATACCGACGAGAAGACGGGCGAGGAGGTCGACCTGCGCTGTGACATCATGCAGCTACTCGAGGCCCCGACCCTAGGCATCCAGGCTGCGGCTGACGTCGTTGCATTTGTCCTGCTGATTGGCGGAGCGTTTTCTATCATCACTAAGACAAACGCAATCAATGCCGGTTTGAGTCACGTCATCGGCAAGTTCAAGGACAGGGATGTCCTAATCATCCCAGTCGTTATGGTCCTCCTCTCCATATGTGGTACCACCTTTGGCATGTCCGAAGAGGCTCTGCCGTTCTACGCGATATTCATACCAATTATGATGACCCTGGGCTATGACTCGATGACGGCATTCCTCATTTGCTTCATGGGTCCGAATATCGGCTACATCGCATCGACCGTCAACCCGTTCAACGTGCTGATCGCGCAGGGCATCGTCGGCATCGAGGGCAACCCCCAGCTGTGGCTGCGCGCGATTGTCTGGGTCGTCTTCACGGCTCTTGCGATCATCTGGGTCATGAACTACGCACGCAAGGTCAAGAAGAACCCCGAGAGCTCCGTTACCTACAAGGACGACATCCAGAAGCGTGTCGAGTTCTCCGTCCAGGACGACTCCATCAAGCAGCCGTTCTCTGGCCGCCAGAAAGGTGTCCTAGCCGTCTTCGCGGTGGGCATGGGCACGATCATCTGGGGTCTCGTGACCCAGGGCTGGTACATGAACGAGATTAGCGCCGTGTTCTTTGGCATGGGCGTCCTCTCTGGCATCGTCGGAGGCCTCAGCGAGCGCGAGATGGCGGACGAGTTCGTCAAGGGCCTCGCCGACTTCGCGTACGCTGCCGTCATCATCGGTCTCGCTCGCTCCATCCTCGTCATCGCCGAGAACGGCATGATCATCGACACGATCCTCAACGCCATGGCGACCGGACTGGCCGGTGTTCCGACTCCGGTCTACACGACGCTGCTTTACATCGTGCTTGGCTTGCTGTCGCTGCTGGTACCCAGCTCCTCCGGTCTCGCTGCCCTCACGATGCCCATCCTTGGCCCTCTCACCCAGCTCGTCGGCGTCAATCCCGAGGCCGCCGTCACCGCCTTGTGCCTGGCCAACCAGACCGTCAACTCCATCAGCCCTACGGCTGGAATGACCGTAGCGGGGCTCGCGGTCAGCAAGATCAGCTTCGGGCAGTGGTGGAAGACCTGCTGGAAGTTCATCCTCGTCATAGCCGCCCTCGGCATCATCGTGACGGCCGTATCGGGCTTGCTGCCTCTGTAGCGCAAGGCATCTGACGGGGACGCATTCGGGAGGCGGAAGTGGGCGGACGCCCGAGCTGGCATCGGCTTGGCGCGCCCGTCCCCCGCGTGGGAAGGCATGGGGTTCTTTTGCGGGCCCTGCGCTCTTCGGCGCCCACTCGCGACTGCTTGTGTCAACGTGGCACCCCCCACGATGAGCCGCCGGCCCATGGTGTGGCGATTAAAGCCTCGACAGGCCGCGCGCACGGTTTCTACCTTAGGTGAGCGCAATCTACTGATATAACGTTATATAATGTTTTAATACGTTTCGAGACGTATGAGAATGAAACCAGACAAGAGAACCAGGAGAATGAACGATGCCAGACAGGATGGACAAGCTAGTAATTCTCTCAAGGAGCGTGTTTTGCGCAACGGGTGCCGAGGCCTTTGATGGGTTCGTCGCAACACGGGGGAACCGCATCGTCGCCGTAGGGCCTCGCGATGAGGCTAGGCGCTTCGTGGATTCGGCCACCCGTGTGATCGACGCGGGCAATCGCACGGTCATGCCAGGCATGACCGACAATCACACGTTCTTTACGGGCTGGGCACTCCTTTTCCTCGGATGTGACCTCGCCGGCGCCCACGACGTGTCCGCCGGCATCGCCGCCCTCCGCGAGTACGCTTGCACGCTCGATGCCGGCATGCCGGTCTTTGGTCACAACTGGAACGCGGGGGAGTTCGGCATCGACGCCGATGGGGCGCTGGACGCGGCCTTTCCCACGCGACCCGTTGTTGCGTTCGCGGCGGACCGTGGGACCTGCTGGATGAACGCCACCGCGCGCCGGCGCTACGGCTTCACCCCCGAGGAGTGCTACGCCGAGAAGACCTGGCGCATGATTGCCGAGTACCTCAAGCTACCCGAGGTTTGGAGCCTCTATCACAGCTACATGCGCATGCTCAACTCCCGTGGCGTGACGCAAATCAAAGAGATGACATTCGACGACTACTATGGCTTCGCCGATGTCATGGAACGCATGGAGCGCGATGACGAGCTTACCGTCCGCGTCTCGATGATGAGCCAGCCCGTCGGGCGTGGCATCGACCTCGATCACGGTCGCAGGATGCGCGAGCGCTTCCGAGGACCGTTTGTGAGCTTCTCGGGGTTCAACCGCATGACCGACCGCTCCATCGCTTCGGGTATGGCTGAGCTCAAGCAGCCCTATGACTCCAATACCGATACCCGCTGCTCGGTGCCCGTGGAATGGGACCTCATCGAGTCTGAGCTTATGGCCGCTGATGAGGCGGGCTTTCGCTACACGCTCCACTGCCAGGGCGATGCTGCGGTGGCACACGTGGTCGACCTCTACGAGAGGTGCCGTCGTGACGAGGGGGGGCACCTCGTCCAGCGCCATGCAATCACTGACCTCGAGCTCTCCGATCCCGAGGATCTCGAACGCCTCGGAGCCCTCGGTGGCATCTGCGAGGTCTACCCACAGATCCAGTCACTCGATTGCAAGGACGACCTTACCGCCATGGTCATGAGGCAGATAGGCCCCGAGCGTTTCAAGCACTACTGGATGCGTCGCAAGATGTGGGACTCCGGCTGCGTCGTCGTGGGCGACACCGACCTGCCGCTGATGCTTCCCTCCATTGGCGAGGCCATCTACTGCGGTTGCGGCGGCCACTTTGACGATGGCGGTACGGCTCGCAAGGAGAACATGCTAACCGTACCCGAGATGCTGGTCGCCTGGACGGCGAACGGCGCATACGACTGCTACGACGAGGACCGACTCGGCACCCTCGCAGTGGGCAAGCTCGCCGACATTGCGGTCTTGAAGGCGGATGTCCTCCATGCGGATCCCGCAGACGTGCGTGACGTAAACGCGGCCCTCACCGTGAGCGACGGCCGCGTCGTATTCGACGAGTTGGGATAGGGGAGACGACCATGGCACACATCAGGCGCGAGCAGGTCTGCGCGTTGGGAATCCACTACGCCATGTACTCGCTCGACTACATGCTCGACGGTCACGCCGCCGCGGGCTTCAAGTCAATCGAACTCATCGGGGAGGCCCCGCACTACTACATGGACCAGTCCTGGAACCAGGATCCCTCCGAAGTACGCAAGAAGGTCGAGGACCGAGGCATGAAGGTCGTGCTCTTCACGCCAGAGTGCTCCTGCATGCAGTGGCGCAACAACTATGCCGACGAGGCGGCCCACAAGCGCTCGATGGAGTACCTCAAACGCGCGATGGAGGTCTGCAAGCAGATGGGTGCAAGCATGATGCTCACCAACGCCTGCGGAGGAACCCTTGACGAGGATCACGGCGTGGCGTTCGAGCGCGCCGTCCGCCACTTCGATGAGATCGCGGGCTATGCCAGGGAGGCTGACGTCACCGTGGCGCTCGAGGCGGTGCGCCCACAGGAGTCGAAGGTCTGCATTACCCTCGATGACGTAGCGACACTCGTTGAGCAGGTCGACAGCCCGAAACTCGCTGCCGCACTCGATACCGTGGCCATGGGCGTAGCTGGCGAGACTCCGCGTCAGTGGTTCGATCGCTTGGGCAGCAAGATTGTCCACTGCCACTTCGCGGACGGCAAGCCCTATGCACACCTGGTCTGGGGGGACGGGCTCTTCCCGCTCGAGCGCTACATCGACGTACTCAACGAGTTCGGTTACGAGGGCTACCTCGGCCAGGAGATTACAGATGGACGTTACTATGATGATCCCAAAGAAGCCGACCGACGCGATTTCAATGTCTTGAGCAGGTACTTCGTCGACGAGGAGGCATAGGTGATGAGCTACCCAACCATCCGTCGTGATCAGGTCGACGGCATGAACATCCATTGGGCACAGTGGTCGCTCGACGCGTTTCTTGACTGCCAGTCACGCCTGGGCTTCACGGGCATCGAACTCTGGGGAGCCATGCCGCACCTCTGGATTGACAGCATGGACTACTACGACGCCAAAAGCATCCGCCACAGAATTGAGAGTCGCGGTCTCACCGCGAACGTGATCTGCCCCGAGAACGTGGTCTCACCCTACCAGGTGAACCCGCAGGAGGATCTCTACGTCGAGCGCTGCAATGACTACTTTGTCAACAGCATCAAGTGTGGCGCAGAGCTCGGCTGCCAGTACCTCTCGGTCAACTCGGGCTGGGGCTACTGGAACGAGGACCGCGAAGAGGCCTGGAAGCGCACGCGCGACATGCTGCGCCACCTTGCGGAGATTGCCGAGAGGGAGGGCATCATCCTCACCATCGAGTCGCTGCGCCCGCAGGAGAGCCAGCTCGTCGTGACGCTTGCGGACACCAAGCGCATGTACAGCGAGGTGAATCACCCCAACTTCAAGATCATGGTCGACACCGTCGCCATGAGCGTCTCTGGAGAGACGCTGGACCAGTGGTTCGAGACCTTCGGCGATGAGATTCGCAACATGCACTTCGTGGACTGCAACCCCTACGGCCACCTCGTCTGGGGCGATGGTGACCGCGACCTCGCCGGCTGGATTGCGACTCTCGACAAGTATGACTACCAAGGCTATCTCGGCCAAGAGATTACCGATGAGCGCTACCTCCTCGACCCGGCCGATGCCGACTTCCGTAACTTCCATAACCTCGAGAGGTACTTCGAGGAGGATATCTAGCCCTATTCCAAAGAAAGAGTCGCACTTTTGGTCCTAGTCTCTCCCGTACGCAATCAGGCAAACCGCACGAACAGTGCAGACACAGCAAGGAGCAGAACATGAACGAACAGGACTTCGCAAAGCAGGTACTCGCCGAGAGAGGACAGATCAAGCAGGTCTATTGGGTCGCCTGCGGCGGTTCGGCCATCGACCTTTACCCAGCTCACTGCCTAATCAATGCTACGAGCAAGACCATCGAGAGCGGCATCTATACGAGCGCTGAGTTCAACGCCATGCCTCCCGCGAAACTCGGCCATGACACGCTGCTCGTGACCTGCAGCCATTCAGGCGGGACGCCTGAGACCATCGGTGCCACGCGCCTCGGCAAGGAGCGCGGTGCCGCAGTCATCGCGATGACCAATCGTGCGGACTCCAAGATCGACAACGGGGAGTGGCCCTGCTGGGTCTATGAGTGGGAGGACGCCACCCCGTCATCCGCCCGTCCCGCGGGGTTCTCGCTGATGCTTGCTGCGGAGCTCATGGCCGCCCAGGACGGCTATGACAAAAAGGACGTGCTAGCTCAAGGCATCAACCAGCTCGATGGCATCATCGCCGCCGCCAAGCCACGCGTCGAGGCGGAGCTTGGCCCACGCTTCGCGGAGCTCTGCAAACAGCACGACTTCCTCTATGTCCTCGGCTCCGGGCCGACCTTCTGCCAGACCTACGGCCTTGCCATCTGCTCGCTCATGGAGATGCAGTGGCAGAACTGCTCGTACATCAACTCTGCTGAGTACTTTCACGGCCCATTCGAGTGCACGGAGGATGGCGTCTTCTACCTTCTGCAGAAGGGTTCGGGTATAAACCGTGCGATTGACGAGCGTGCCGAGCACTTCCTCGCAACTCACACCGATACTCTCATGGTCCTCGACGCGAACGAGTACGGCATGTCCAACGTGGATACGTCCGTACGCACCTACCTCGATCCGATCTTCTTCTACGAGATGAATGTTTCGCTGCGCAGCGCGCGTGGCACGCTCTTCGACCACGATCCCGATCGTCGTCGCTACATGGGTATCGTCGAGTACTAGCAAAGCAACGAAAAAGAGGGGACAAGACTTATGGATAAGCGAGACCTCGACGTCAGCGTGTGCGGTTTCGGTGACAACGTGGTGGATGTATACGAACACGTAAGGACGATGTTTCCAGGCGGTAACTGCGTGAACTTCGCAGTCTATGCTAAGAAGGCCGGCGTGCGCCGAGCTGCGTACATGGGCTATTTCGGCAGCGACGAACGTGCCGAGCACGTAATCGACAGCCTGCACGAGGAGGACGTTGAGACCATCAAGTGCAGACAGCTCCTGGGAGAGAACGGTTACAGCTGCGTCTCGATCGCTGAGGACGGCGACCGCATCTGGGGTGACTACAACCAAGGCGGCATTCGCGGCGAGACGAGCTTTGTGCTCGATCGCTTTGACATCGAGTATCTGCGACAGTTCGATGTCGTGCACTCGGGCAACTACTGCTACACCGAACGCCAGCTGCACAAGATTCACGAGGCGGGCATCCCGCTTTCGTTCGACTTCTCGGACGATTCTACGTGGGAGTACTACCAGGAAGTTGCCCCCAACGCGACCTACGCGTTCTTTTCGGCATCCGACCTCTCAGTCGATGAGATGAACGGGCGTCTCAAGAAGGTTCACGAACTCGGACCCAAGTGGGTCTCGGCCACACGTGGTGCCGAGGGCTGCTATGCATACGATGGCGAGAGGTTCTATCGCCAGGAGTCCAAGCCCGTCGAGCATATGAAAGATGCCATGGGCGCCGGCGACTCGTTCCTGACGTCCTTCTTGGTCAAGTCCATCGACTCAAGGAAGAAGGGCGCCTCCCATGAGGAGGCGTACGAGGCAGGCCTCTCCTTTGCCGCGGAGTTCGCTTCCGACGTGTGCTGCGCGCAGGACGGCAGCTGGGGACACGGCCTGAAGTACTAGACAGATGCGTACGGGAACCCGCGGGTTCCCGCCCAAAAGGGGCTTTGCCCCGGAAGGAGAGGCAATCCGATGCGGGCTGACGAAGTGAAGAGCGTCGTCGCGGTGGGATTCAGCTGTGCTGACGTGTACCAAGACCTGGGCAAGTTCTATCCGACCGGCAACGGCATCGACTGGGGCGTGCACCTCGCCCGCATGGGCGTGCCCGTCTCGGTCGTGTCGGTCGTGGGAACAGACGGGTACGGCTCCAAGATGCGCGAGGCGCTGTCGACCGAGAACATCGACATCTCGCACCTGCGCATTGAGGAGGGCGACACCTGCGTGATGCTCATGGGCCTCAAGAACGGTATCGACCGCGTGCATCTCAAAGAAATCGACGGCGTCATGGCCAGCTATGCCCTCACACCCGACGATGACGCCTTCGTGCGCAGCCACGACATGCTCCACACCGACCTCTTCGGCAACGTGCTCGACCATCTCAGACCCTGGCACGAGGCCGGCATCTTGAGCGTCATGGACTTCTCGGTCTTCTCGGAGGACAAGGAGTACCACTGCGAGGACCACTTCCCCTATGTGGACTACGCGTTTATGAGCTACGACGGTGACGACATGGACCACATCCACAATTGGATCGCCCACGTACAGCAGCAGGGCCCGCGTGTCGTCACGGCAACGATGGGCGAGAGAGGCTCGCTGAGCTACGATGGCAAGCGCTTCTACGACGGTGGCATCGTCGTGCCACCTAAGGTGGTCAACACCGTAGGTGCCGGCGACTCCTACATCGCGGGCTTCACATATGGCCTGATAAACGGTTGGGATATCCCTGCCTGCCAGCGCAAGGGCGCAGAAGTCTCGAGCGACGTTATCACCAAGTTCGAACCCTACTAGGAGGCGCGCTATGGTCATCGACATGAACGTGCACCCGCTGCTCTACAAGTCGATATTCGACAAGGCTACATTTGCCTTCTGGGAGCGCGAGTTTGGCATGGGACTCATGGGGCCCATGGACTACGAAGAGATTCTTGCCGAGATGGACGTGGGCGGGATTGACAAGAATGTACTGACCCCGCTCGATCTCACTACGACCGCTGGAGGCTGGCTCGCCACGAACGAGCAGATCGCAGGCATCGTGGCCGACCAACCGGACCGTTTCATCGGGTTTGCAAGTGTGGATCCCAACCGCGAGGACGCACCAAATGTCCTCGAGCGAGCTTTCACGGAGCTCGGTGCGCGCGGGGTGGCGCTGCACCCGGCAAAGCAGCGCTTCTGGGCAACCGATGCGTGCATGGAGCCAATCTTTGACATATGTGCGCTCTACGACAGACCGATGGTGCTCGACGCAGGTCTCTCGTGGGAGCCGAACTCCCCTACCAAGTATGGGCACCCTCTCGCCATCGAGGAGGCCATCATGAACCATCCTAAGGTGCGCGTGTGCCTCTCGCACTTCGCGTGGCCATGGGTGCGCGAGATGGTCATGCTCATGCTCAAGTACCCCAACTGCTATACCGACTGCTCGGTGCTGTATCTCGACTCGCCAGAGGAGTCCATCAAGAGACTCTTCACGGTGGACATGGGACCACTGTGGTTCCAAAGGAGTCTACTGCACCAGGTGATGTTCGCGAGCAATACCCCGCGCTTCCGAGCGTTTAAGATTCGTCGTGCCATCGAGAGGCTCGGCATGCCCGACAATGCGCGTGAGGCGCTGCTGGGTGGCAACGCTCTCGATTTTCTGAGAGGTGAGTAGACATGGTTAAGCTTGGCAAGCTCTCGTACCTCTCGACCGAGGTGTCCCAGCTCATCAAGATCACCGACGACGTGCATCGCATGGTGGAGGAGTCAGGTGTGACCGACGGGCTCGTGGCCGTGATCTCGGCGCATACGACCTGCGGCATCATCGTGAACGAGGGGCTGCCCTGCGTGGAGCATGATCTGGAGGACATGCTTGAGGGACTGGTGCCGCTCGATGCACCCTACGCGCATGCGCGCTTCCTGTCAAGCTACGGTGCTACGGGCAATAACTCCCAGGGACATCTTAAACAGGCACTTACGGGCAACAGCTGCATGTTCCCCGTGGTGGACGGCCGTGTGATCTGTGGCGGCGCTCAGGATGTGTACCTCGCCGAGTTCGATGGGCCACAACGTAGGAGGGTCTACATCGAGGTCATTGGTGAATGACGGGGCCAACGCAACGAGTGGCCCTAGTATGATGCTCCAATGACAATGGTCAAATGTAAAAGGCTTTAGCTACGACGTGCCGCGTGCTGTTCCTCGCGCATGTCGTGCCAAGTCTTGTGCCCGACATCGGACGTGACGTTATGTTGGCGAGAAAGCTAAGCCGCCCGCTCCCTAGATGTTGCGCGCCAGGACGTTGTTAACGCGTGACATGGGCGGAAGGCCCCTGCAGTCGCTGTGCGGCCTGTCCCAATTGCAGCGGTCAATCAATACCACCCGCGTAGCGGGCGGTTTGCTCTAAGGGTATAACCCTAACAACATCGGCCAGGGGCTCAGGTCCCTGGCCTTCACTTCGTTCAGGTCCGATGGCCTCTCGGCTTGTGGCGGGCCGGTCAAACCGATCGTGCCTGGTCACCTGGAAAACGGGTCTGTCTTGCTTCAATGCGAACCGAGCCACAGCGTCGCTGGAGACCGAGCCACCGACGTCACCGGGAACCGGGCCAGAACGTCAGGGTCGGAAGGGCCGCGCGCCGGCGGGCGAGGGTCCGGGCGCTGCGATTCGCGTACGCTCGTGCCGGCAGAGGCCCTTCCACGAGCCCCGCCGGAGAGGGAGGGGAGGAGGACGAGCTGTTGCCCTCTCGCACACGACGGTAGCGCGGGAGGCAAGCACCTCTTCCCGCCTCCCGACGCGACCCCCGCGAAGCGCGGTCATGCCACGCCCATGGGCGATCCCGCCTCCCGGGGGTCGCTCGCTCCTTGCGTTTGCGAGAGGGCAAAGGGCCCTCACGTTCTAGGGAGCGAACATGAGCGAGACCAAGACCGAGACCCAGCAGCAGCCGACCACCGACCAGACCGAGGAGCCGAAGCCCGTCGCCAGGATGACGGCCGCCGAGGTCGCCATGGAGGGGCGCAAGCTCGCCACGTCCTACCTCGAGAGGCGCGGCTACGCCGTCCTCGAGCGCGACTGGCGGTGCGCCGCGGGGGAGGTCGACGCCGTGGCCGATGACGAGGGCGCGCCCGTCCTCGTGCTCGTGAGGACCGCCCGCAGGCTCGGGGAGGGCTCCGACTCCATGCCCGAGCTCGCCATCGACAAGGCGGAGCAGGCCAGGTGCCGCAGGCTCGCCCTGCTGTGGCTCGCGGTGCATCCCGAGGCCGAGAGCGTCCGCGTGGACGTCATCGCCCTCAACATCACAGGCGAGCGCTGCGCACGCCTGCGCCACCTCATCGGCGCCTACAGCTGGGAGGAGTAGCCCTAGATACTCATAACCGCTGGGAGCGAAGAGACGACCGCTCGGGGAAACCTGGGCGGTCGTCTCTTCTCGCGGGCCACGGCCGCAGCCAAGCCCTCCCGCGGCCGCCCCTCGGCACACCAGGAACACCTGACGGCGTGCCGAGGGGAAGGGCCTCCCCTCCTCGCCGAGGGCGCTCGGAAGGGGAGCGCAGGATAAGAGGGCATTACGAGCGTGCGGCGCAACCCGGCTCGCCGGGTTCGGAAGGGCAGGTCAGCCCCCTAGGTTGCCGCCTCGTGCCATGTAAACGCCGTGGCGGCATCCCGCTACGGATTCTGCCCTTGTGCAGCTCACATGCGTAGCAAGTTCTTAGAAACCCACGGGGACACTTGGGATGCTTGCCTTGGCCTTGGGGGCCTCGTCGGCGTCGATGGCGGCGGCTCCGGTGCCGTCCCAGACCGGTGGCAGCTCGGCGTTGCGAACCTCGCCGTCGACGAGGGCAGCCTCCATCATGGCCCTCTCGGCCTCCGGCGACGTCATGCCGAGCTCCCTGCCCAGGAAGGTCTCGGTGACGTCGCGGCTGGGAAGCGCGAGCGTCCCGGAGCCGCGCATGACGAGCGCGCCCGTGCCCCTGGCCGTCCACCTCATGAGTTCGTCGGGGCTTATGAGGGGTCGCCGCATGACCGACTCGCTGGAACCGGCGGACGAGGTGTTGGCGCCCCTGCTCCTGCTCTGGCTCCTCGTGGTCGCGCCGTAGGTGCCCATGGAGTCGGAGAGCCTCTTGGCCGTCTCGACGTTCTCGACCGACAGTATCACCTTGTCGCCGAGGAGGTCTAGTACCGTCTCGGCCTCGGCCTTGGTGTAGCCGGCACGGCTCTCGAGCTGGTTCAGGCTCTGGAACGCGCAGACGACGCTCAGGCCCGCGCTGCGTATCTCGCCCAGGTCCCTGAGCAGCCTGTCGACCTTGCCGATCGCCGCGAACTCGTCCAGCAGCAGCATGGTCCTCACGGGGAGTCGGCCGCCGTGGGCGGCGGCCTCCACCCGCAGGGCCGAGAGCGCCTGGGACCAGAAGGCCTGGACCAGGCGGTCGCGGTTGCCGGTCGCCGAGCTCGAGCTGACGTAGACGACGGTGGGGCGCCTGCCCGCCGCCGCGAGGTCGACCTCGTTGTCATGGAGCATGGGGGAGACGTCCTCGTCCGCGAACTCGACGAGGTAGTTCTGGAGCGTGGAGATGATGCCCTGTCCTCCGCCCCCGTCGCCGGAGACCCCGGCGAGGAAGGGGAGCGCCGGGTCGCCGGGCCCGAGCGATGCGGCCAGCGAGGCCACGTGCTCGACCGGCGAGGAGCCGTCCGTCGGCGCGAGCAGCGCCTGCACGGTGCGGAGGTTGCGGCACCCGTCCGGCACCACGGGGCTCGAAAGGACGAACAGGCACAGGCCCACGAACACGTTGCGCGCGCCGTCGGAGAAGAAGGGCTGCCCCGAGAGGGCCTGCGGGACGACGCACCTGGCGAGCTCGCGAAGCTCGCGTGTGGCCGCCCCCGCGCCGCCCGAGGCGAGGGCCTCCCCGGCGCGGGCCAGCGGGTCGAAGCGCATCGAGCCGGCGGGCGCGTCGAACCTCACGGCCACGACGTCGTGTGTGCCCCTTGAGCGCACCCAGGCCTCGGTGAAGGCACGCAGCTCGCCCTTGACGTCGTTGACCATCACCGAGCGACCCGCAGCGACGTTGGCGCACAGCGTCTCGATGATGACGCGGCGGCTCTTGCCTCCGCCGCTGCCGGCGAGGAGCGCGGCATGGACGGCGTCGACGAGGCGGACGGAGCCACCCAGCTCGCCCACCACGAGGTTGCCGCCCTCCGGCGCCTTTCCGGGCACCCAGCCGTAGGTGGCGCGCCGGAGGGCCGATGGCCTGCTCTCGAGCCATGCGTCGCCGTGGGTGCGCACGCCGGAGCGCGAGCCCCCGACCCACGTCCCGTCGTGGAGTGAGCGCCACGCGGCGAGCTCGCTCCAACCCCACATGGCCGCGAACGCCGCGACGGTGACGGCGCAGCCCATGGCGAGGGCGGTGCCGTCCAGCCCGATTGCCGCGAGCGCGGCCTCGGGGCCGGGCCCTGTTCCATCGAGGCCCTGCGGTGGCTCGAGATCCGCCAGCATGGCCGAGCTGCCCGAGAATGGTGCCATCGCGTCCCAGACCGCCGCCCGAAGCGTCGGCCACCAGCACGCCAGTGCCACGCACGCCGCGACGGCGAGCGCCAGCGCGACGGTGCCCCCGCGCAGGGCGCGCGGCGCGAAGGGCTCGTTGAACGACTTCGACCTTTGGTGTCCCATGTCCCACTCCTCACATCGAGATGCTCATGATCGTCCTGATCGGCTGCGATACGGCGACCGCCACCCTCGCGGCGGTGCCGAGTGCGCCGGGGGCGCGCAGCAATGCGTGCACGGCGACGCGGGACAGGGCGCGCAGCATCGTCCTCGCCTCCTCGTCGGGGTCTCGCCGCCCGTCGGGCATGGCACTCGCGAAGGCGCGTGACGCACTCGAGAGCGCGGACTCCAGGGGTGCGGGCGAGTGCCGCCCCAAGGCCTCGAACGAGGGACATCCCCTCACGGCGGACTTGGGCACGGGGTGGCCCTCGCGGGCGGCGGCGACGGCCTCCGCCGTCTGGTGCTTGCCCATGCACGCGGCAAGCTCGCGCCCCACGGCCCGCTCGCGCCTCCTCGTGGCCGCCGGGCCGCCCTCGGGCGCGGGCCTCGGGGCCGTCCGGCGCTCGGGCGCGCCCGTGCGGTCGGGTGCCATCGCCCTGAGGGCCGCGTTGCACGCGCGGGCGCGTACGTCGGCGTCGGCCCTGGCGAGGTAGGCCCCGCGCTCGGCATCGCCGAGCCCCCTGAGGTCTGCCAGCTCGACGCACGCCCCTGCGTGCGCGTCGAGCGCTGCGCGAAGCTCGGGCCGCCCTTCGGCGGCCCGCCTCACGGCGGACTCCACCTGGCGCGCGGCCTCGGGGTGCCACCTCCTGAGGTGTGCGTAGGAGACGTGACCCTCCGGGGGCAGCTCTACGCCACGGGAGAGGGAGGCCCCGTCCATGCTCCGCAGGATCTCGACCACCCGCTCGCGGGCGGCCTCGCGCTCCAGCCCCAGCCTCGCGACCTCCGGGGCGACGGCGGCCTCCGTGAGGTCGCGCCGGGCGCGCTCGAGGTCCGGCTTTGCCATGAGGCGGTCGAACCGCCCCGCCTTGTCGAACGCCAGCACGTGTATGTGCTGGTTGACCTCGCTGTTGAGGTGATAGGCCGCCACCCACCCCACCCGCGACTCGGGTATGCCCATCATGCGGGCGTACTCGCGCGTGAGGTTGGCGCGTGCGTACGCCTGCCAGCCCTCCTTGGTGTCTAGGCCGAACCGCTCGCAGTCCTCGCGGCGTACGGAGATGACGCTGCACACGACCGCGCCGCCGCAGGCGTCGAGCCTGCGGCGCGCCTCGGCGAGCGAGACCGCGCCGTCGGCGTCGAAGAGGGCCGTCGAGCCCGGACGGCAGCCGAGGTAGCCCACGAAGGCCTCGCGCTCGCGGGCGCGGGCGAGGTCGGCCTCGGTGGCCGACCGGTCGCAGCCCGGCCTCGTGGCGACGTACTCGACGCGGTGGCTGACCACCGCGGCGCGCGCCCTAGTGCCCGACAGCGCGACGCGATGGTTGACGATGACGGCGCTACCGCCCCGCGCGGGCATCGGCCTTCACCTCGTCGATCGAGCGTCCGGCCTGCATCTCGCCGGCCTGCCTGGCGTAGGCGCGGTACACGTCCTCCACGGACACGTCCGCCAACCCCTCGAAGAGGCCCTTCGCGAGGTCGCAGGACACGAGCGCGGCCACGAGCGCCCCCTTGGTGGAGCGGCTGGTCACGCGGGCCAGCCTGTCCTCGGCCTCGTCGTTCCTGCGCCTCAGCGCCTCCTCGAAGCCGGCGAGACACCCATTCATCGTGGTGCGCAGGTACTCGCCCAGCTCCGTGCTGTAGAGACCCAGGCCATCCACTGAGAGGCCCTTCACGACCAGCTCCCGGATGGCGGCGCTGTCTGTGACGCCCGACCCGGCTGCGTAGGCTTTGATACGGCGATAGGTCTCCTCGTCAAACCTGACGGATTTGACCCGTCCCTTTTCGTTTGATTTCTTGTTCATAGTTCCTCCTAAAAATGGCCGCTGCAGCCCACCATTGGGCCGCAGCGGCCGTCGCGTTAGAACTCCTGTCTGTACTCCGTATCCGGCCAGTCCAGATGGATGCCGTGGCTGTCGATGGCTTCTTCGATGGCTCCGAGCTCCTCCTCGACCTTTGCGAGGCGCAACTCTGTGTTGAGCAGCTGCAAGGCAAGGTCGTGCTCATCGAGGGGCTGGTCAAGCCCGTACTCCGCGAGCTTGGCATGGAGGTGGATGCGGCTGATGGTCTCGAACTTGTTCATGGATACTCCAATCATTGAGCCGATAGATCCGGTAGACGTTCTGTCGGCTGAGGTGTGTTGAATGAGATGAAAGTCTGCGGACGTGGCCGTTCCTCTGCAGGCAGGGACTGCTGCAAATGCGACGAGTCCCTGCCCACGGCGAGGGTTTCAACCTAGCCCGCGTGGCCGACCACGGCTAGCGCTCGATGAATGTTGCGTGAGCCGTGTCGAAGACGAGTGGTACGGAGCCGGTCTGACCGTGACGATTCTTGAGCGCGGTAATCGTCACGGGGCGCATCGGACTGGCGAGGTTCGCGGCCTGCTCCTCACCCCTGCCGTCAACCGATAGGTGTAGGCACACGTCCGCGCTATACTCGATGAAAGAGCAGCCGCCCAGCGCTGAGAGGTCAACCGAGGACTTGCCATAGCTCGTGCGGTTGACGGTCGAGATTCCGACTACGTGCGCATCGTAGGTGTTGGCGATGGAGCGGAGGCCGAGCATCGTGTCCCGGATGGCGAGGCGCTCGTCATGGTATAGTTGATTTTTATCACCATCAAGTATTTGGAGGTAATCCACAAATATGACGGGGGTATGATTGGTCTTGACCATGCAGTCTGAAACTAAGGCACCGATTTCCACAGGTGTGGTTACCTCGATGTCATATGCGAGGAGTGGTGCCACGCTCCTGCGATAGATGTCTACTGCCGTAGTGAGGGCTTTGGACTCCGAGGTGAGTCCAGGGATGTCTGCTACGGAGAGTCTGCCATCCGAGAGCCGCGAAAGACTTTTGACCACAAGCTGCGAGGGCGCTATCTCGCGTTCGACGAACAATGTAGGAACCCCTTGCGCTGCAAGTTCGTCGGCCATCTGGTTCGCGAGCGTGGTCTTTCCAGTGCCCGGCCCACCCGAGATAACGGTGATTGACCTACCCGCGTAGCCGTTCATGAGCCGGTTTAGGGAGGGAAGACTCAGGATGTGCGCGAACGGGACGTTCTCTCGCACCTCGGCAAGGTGCTTGTCGAGGACGCGTGACTCGGGAGTGAAGTTAGGCATCTGCACCAGCCTCCTCAAGCTCGTGCAGATATGCGAAGAGCGAGCTTTCGAGGATGAAGATGCGGTTGTGCAGTTTGAGCTTGCGCCCGGACTCCTCCAAGAAGTCCGAGGCAGTAGCCGGGCACCAGCCCGTCATCTGGCATACGTTCGCGAGTGAGAGCAGGCGCTCGCGGCCGAGGGTCTTCGGGTTTGTGGTATCAGTGATACCCGCCCGAGGCATGTTGGAACATGTCATGGTAAAATACCTCCTTGGTAGTGCTCGTTCTCTCCCTCCCTATCCGCCAAGAAGAGTTGGGAGAGACGAGCTGCCTTCTGTTTCGTTCGGGCTGTTTTCCTCCGCCCCCTTTCCGCCCTCCGCTGGCTTGGTCGATTCGAGTGTACACCACTGGCGGAAGTTCGTCAGTAGAATTTCCGAAAATATTCCGAATGAATTCGGACAAACGGTTGATTAACCGTTCAACTGGGGTTATACTGTTGCCAGTCGATAAGAAAGGAGTTGAAATGGCTCGAATTGATATGCAGAAGTATGCCAAAAAGGATACGGGCAAGTGCAAGCTTGGGACAACGGTTTTGGTGAAGACCGACAAGAGCCTCTCAATGTTCAAGGAACTGCACTCCGATGAGTTCAAGACCCCCGGCGAGGTTATCGACGCTTTGGCGGAAGTGGGTCTTAGGGTCAATGCCGGGGCAGCATCAGAGCTTCTCGAGTTCTGCGCGGGCAAGATTACGGAGATTGAGCAGGAGATTTCCGGCATAGCTGGCGGTGCTGCATCCGAGATGCGGGTCAGCGACCTAAAGGATAGGGCTGACTATTACGGGAGGCTCGGGAGGCATCTGTCGAGATTTCTCTCGAGGGACGATGACGCTAGGGGTCGTGCGACCATGAAGCGCATCGGCATGAGGAATGGTGCGTATCTCGTTATCCCAGATGACTGGCCTGTCATCAATGAGGATGATGCTGCGGACTGCGACTACGCCTCCGTGCTTGAAGTATCAAATTGGGACAAATACGACGTCCCGCACTTCGTCTATTTTTCGAATGACGAGGCTTGCTCTCATAAGGAGATGGCTGATGCCGTTGCGGGCGTCTGGCCACAGATAAGGGACATCCAGATCAAACAGATCGAGCCTGCCTACAATAAGGACGGGGTCGTGCTTAACGCTGAGGAATNGAAAAAGGCGCCGATTATCGGCGTGTTCCCAATTCGCGACTCAACATCTTTTTCATGGGGCAACGAGGCGCCCTTCGGAGCTATGGTCTNCAGNGCCTAGNCNGGTGGAGTAAGNATNGGGNGNGGNTNGGCTCAGGGNCGNNCTATCCCCNCATCCTTACNATGNNTGATACAGTGTTNCGACAGTTTCCGCCNCTTTCTGGTCATTNGCCTTGATGGCGNGNGAATAGATGGCAAGCGTCGTGCTGGGACTTGCGTGGCCGAGTCGTGCCTGAACGGTCTTGATGTCCGTTCCAGCTCCAATCAGATATGTGGCTTGGGCATGGCGAAGCTGGTGAAGGCACATCCCTTGGTATCCGGTTCCGCGCGTGTGCTTTTTGCCGTCTCTGGTGAACTCTTTGGCCGTCCTTTGATAGGTGCCGAAGCCGTTGTCGACGCATAGGTCGCGGAACCAGCGCGACAGGTTGTGTCCATCCATGTGGGCTGCAAGCACTCTCTTCTCGCCGTCTATGTTCTTGAGGCATATGCTGTGGACGAGGGGCGTGTCTTCGCATTGGGCTAGGCCATATCTCGAGAGCTCTTCGGCCTGCGTCTCCTTCCAGTGGGAGAGGTAGTCGCGAAGGCTCTTGGAGGTTGTCACCATGCGGTTGCTTGTGAGCGACTTTGGCTTTCTCAGCGTCTTGTCATTCGTGTACTGCTGGACGATGTATGCCTCGCCGATCTCATCGTTGTAGTTCTTCCACGTGAGCCCCAGCGCCTCGCCCTTGCGCAGGCCGAGGTCGAGGATGAGCAGGGTTGCCACGACCTGCGGCCCCGGCTTTTCGTCAATGAGGCATTGGCGCAGCCTAATAACATCCTCTAGCGGCGGGGCCTTCCTAGTGATGTCTCTCGGCATCGGAACCGATATGCTTGCGCAGGGGTTTCGGTCGATGAGCTCGTCTGCTACTGCCGCGTCCATGATTTGGCTTAGCTTCACATGGATACGGTGAAGCTCGCTCTCGCTGAACCGCTTGTTTGCCCTTGCCGTTGCGTAGGCCTGCTTGATGTCGCCGGGGCGGAGGCTCTTGAGTCGGGCGTCGCCGAACAATTCATGAATATGCTTTACGTCGTAACCCTCGCGCTCGTAAGCAAGGGGAGACCCCATCGTCTTCTCTCGCATCTGGTGAAAGGTGTCCGTGTAATCGGAAACGGTCTCAGGGCTGTCCGGTTGAGCGATACCATTCTCAAGTTCAATGCGGTAGGCTTCGAGGGCGTTCTCAAGCTCCTTGTCCCAGTTCTTCGGGTTCTTGCTCTTGCAGTGGACGGTCTTCTTCTTTGTGCGAATATACCTTCCCGTCTCGGGGTCTTTCCCAAGGCTGAAGTAGATACGGAAAACGCCCCTCTTACGGTCCACCGCCTCGCGGCACCCTCTGGAACTCTCCCTGATTCGGTCTTCCATGTGTGTGCCACCTCCAATCGCAGCATCAGTTTTGGTCGTGACCCTCCGTGCTCGGTTTAGCCGCTTCTTCGGCGGAAGACCTCGGCTATCCTCGGGCCGAGGCCATCAAGCCTCGGCCCGAGGATAGCCGAGGCTTTTCACCCGCGCAAGCGGCGATAGGGTGAAAAATGGGTGAAATGGAATTCTAATCATAAGCAGCGACAATCAAGAACACGCTATTCTACGTGCGATTATATTAATTCATTTGAAATCAGAAAACCCCAGATAACAATGATGACCACGACCTCCTAAAGCGGGTGTCGGCCGTTCGAATCGGCCCGGGGGCACCAGAAAAAGCGCAGGTCAGAGACCACACGGTCTCTGACCTGCTTTTTTGACATAAACCTTGCCCCAATGCGGTCGTTTCGTCCGCCGCCCGCATGGTGGTCTCCCTCATGAAAGAGGCTATACTCAAAGGCGAAATTAACTTTCATCTCCAGTCGTCGAGAGGTGCGCAATGGGCGATGTCCAATCAGGTTTTGGTGAGAATCCGAGCGAGAGCCTCATCACACGCATCCTTGCCCTTGCCGAATCCATGTCGGCAGGCGAGAAGCGAATCACCGATTTTCTGATCAAGCATCAGTCCTCCGCCGTCAGTCTCTCGCAGGCCGAGCTTGCCCGAAAGTGCGACG
>JGI20225J20221_1000893_pt1 | contig 47899 bp, 30 predicted proteins | sample BioMet4_FD_20221 | JGI IMG/M metagenome (IMG submission 20221) | reverse complement strand
CTTTTATATAAATTTCGGAAGTATTTTTCTGTGCATGCAAGTGAACTGTAGCTATTAAAGCCAATACTAATAAATGTATCCTGAAATTCTTCATACCCTAAAAATTTAAACTATAAAACACCCTAATTATTAAACCATACGTCAAAAATCACTTGCAACATCGCATTCCCATGACTAAAGGAATAATTTCGTTTTTTCTAATCAAATACTTCATACCTTCTTATTTATATTTTGATTCTGCAAAGGTATTTTAAGTCGTTTTAAAGGGCAATACCATATACATGGCATTTTAGGGAGAGAGCGTATAGCGTAAGTTTGGTATAAGAATCAAAAACTTGGGGGAATATATAATAGGCTAGATTATTGCAGAACAAGTTGGTCTTATTCTGCAATAAATTATTTCATTATACCTTTTGGGGAGAAAAGTTAAGAGTTTACGAGCAATCTAATAATTTACAAACCTGATACAGGATAAAAAAGCAGGTCATGTTTATATAATCACATTTATAAAATGGATTTTCAACACTTGCTAGTCATAATATCCAAAACCATCTGGTCAGTTTCATTCATAGCCTCGGAACCAATTCTTGTCAGGTTGCGGATACTACGATCCACATCATCGTCAATAATTCCTTCTACGGATGTAACACATTTCTGTTGCATGGCAAGCATGGCAGAGAGGACTGCTGTAGAAACACCACTGCTCACCTTTAGTGCACAACTTGGTTTGGCACCGTCGCAAATCATTCCGGTAAGATTGGCAATCATATTCTTTACGGCAAAAGAAACCTGNTCGTAACCACCACCCATCAGATAAGTGATACCGCAACTGGAACCGGTAGCCGCTACTACACATCCGCAAAGAGCAGACAGTCTGCCTAAACTTTGTTTGATATAAATTGCAGTCAGATGGCTAAGCATCAATGCACGAATCAGTTCTTCTTCCGAATTGTTATTTTCTTCAGCAAAAACCGCCACCGGAAGTGTAGCCGAGATTCCCTGGTTACCACTACCGGAATTACTCATTACAGGAATCATCGCTCCTGCCATACGAGCATCGCAAGCAGCAGAAGTGTATGATAAAATATGCGCAAACGTGTTATCGCCCATAATGTGGCGTTCCATCTTACTTTGCAGAGTTTTTCCCAGTCCATGTCCGTAATCACCATTCAGAGCAAGTTCGGCAGCAGCCATATTCAGTCGTTTGGTTTCAAGAATAAAGGATATCTCTTCCAAAGGCGTTTCCATGGCAAAATCATAAACTTTACGCAAGTTCAGTTCCGGATCTTGTTCTGATTTCTCAGCAACAGAAGCCGTACGCTTATCCAGAAGAACATTATCATCAACAGCCAGGTAAACAAAATCTTTATGTCCGCCAGAGATAATGGCAGTTGAGCGCTTACCTTCTGCTTCGCAAACAACTTCAATATAAAGTTTTTCTTCAATATTTTCTTTTAGGGAGATGTGGATGGCCTGCTGTTCTATTAGCTTTTTGCCTCGTTCCACATCATCGGGGGTACAATCCTTCAGGACTTCCAGTTCATAGGAAGACTTACCAATCAACGCACCAAGTGCAATTGCTATTGGCAAACCAATCATTCCTGTACCTGGAATTCCCACGCCCATCGCATTCTTTAAAATGTTTGCGCTAAGATGAGCTTCAATATTAACCGGAAGCGTACCCAATATTTCGGCGGCTTTAGCCACACAAAGCGCTACCGAAATAGGCTCTGTGCAACCAATTGCCGGAACAACCTCGCGCTTCACCAGCGAGATAATCTGTTCTTTTTCAACTTCGTGAATATTCATTAATCTCAAAGTGATTTTTTTGTTAGATAAGAGAATTTATTTTTTGCATTAAATGCGGTACAAAATTAAATAAAGATTCCGAATTTATACATATAAATCTTAAAAAAGGAGGTTTATTAGTCAATATAGTATAGATAGAGCTTAAATAAAAGCATAACTACTCTTTCATCAGGAAGTCGCGCAGATGAACAATCTGAATACCTTCGGTAGTTGTGCCAAGTGCAAATTCATCAAGCGTAACAATATATTTCGGAAAACTATCCATAGTCTTTAATAAACTGGCAACTTCCCTATCTTTGGTCTTTTCACCATCCAACCTGTAAGATACCTGTACATAGATACGTTCGTGAAGTTTCTGGCCAACAAAATCAATTTCCAGATTATCGACTTTTCCTACAAATACAGTATAACCTTGTCTGATAAGTTGCAGATAAACAACGTTCTCCATCCACTTCTGAATCTCTGTCAAAGGATCGAAACCACGGATGGCATTACGGATACCTAAATCTTCAAAATAATACTTTTCTCCTATCTCAAAGATCTTTAATCCCTGAACATCTGCCCGCTGCACTTTATGAATAAAATAAGCCTGCGCCAAAGCCAAAGAATAATCTATCACCATCTGAGTAGGCAGTTGCTGACGCTGAGACTTTATATATTTACTTATGCTCGAAGCAGAAAATAAACTTCCCACATTATCTGCAATATAAGCAATCAATCGCTCCATAAAATCCACATTACGGATTTGCTTTCTTGCAATAACATCTTTCAATAAGATAGTTGAATAAAGGTTTTGCAAGTAATCAAAGCACAACTGTTCTTCCCCTTTAAAGTGGATAAGATAAGGCATTCCACCTATCCTGAGATACTTTATTAAGCTCTGATTACTATCTTCCAATTGGTGAAATAGCAAAAACTCTTTGTACGATAAAGAATGAATAGGAAATTCCATGTATCTGCCAGCCATAAAAGTAGCCAATTCACCCGACAGCATATTTGCATTACTTCCGGTGCAATAAATATCACAGCTTCCTTCCGCAAGCAAACTTCTTAATGTATGCTGAAAAGAAGGCACTTCCTGAATCTCATCTACAAACACATAGTTGTTTTTGTTTTTATCCAGCTGAGAAGTTATAGACTTATATAAATCATTATCAGTAAGGATTTCACTGAACTCTTTCAATTCCTTATTTATATAGATTATATTGGCATCGCTATCCATACTACGGATAATATCCATCAGCTGTTTTAAAATACAGCTTTTCCCAATACGTCTTTGTCCGGTTAATATCTTAATAATCGGTTGTCCTATATAGGGACGTATCTTTTCCGTATAATAGGATCTTTCTATAATACCTTCTTTCATGATTTATATCTAATGGATTTATGCAAATATATAATTTTATTAGATATAAATCACAAGAAGCTCTATTTTTATTATTTTATTAGATATAACTAATGGAAGTTTTAAACACTATTATATCAAATAAAAACCATCAAATCAGAGTTTAAACTACATTAAACTAATAACCTGGGTTCTGAACCATATTTGGATTTAAACTTATTTCATTAATAGGAAAAGGCATTAATTTCTTATAACTAACAATTGATAGTTTTTCTTCCGCCAGACCATTCCGTTTCAAGAAGGCAAAAATTAGTGTACTTAAAATACTTCAATATAAATAAGATTAATAACAAACCAATTGGACAAATTTAATATGCGTTAATTTAATTCCGCCAACGGGTATATTTACTTATGCTCGAAGCAGAAAATAAACTTTCCACATTATCTGCAATATAAACAATCAATCGCTCCATAAAATCTAGATACCGGATACAGCCGTTACTAAAATAAAGAGAATAAAATAAAGGAGCTAAATAATTAACTCTTCTATTTTATTTAATTCTGTTGATAAATTGTTAAACAAACATGTGAGCTTATTTAAATGAAATATGTAATTTTGGGGTTGAAAATTAAAAAGATAAAACACGAAATACGAAATGGCTAAAAGAGCAAAAACAGAACAAGAAGAACCGTTAAAAGTAAAACTTTGGAAAGCAGCTGATAAACTCCGCAAAAATATGGATGCAGCTGAATACAAACACGTTGCTTTGGGTCTAATTTTCCTGAAATATATATCCGACGCTTTCGAAGAACAATATCAAAATTTATTAGCTCAGAAAAGTGACGGAGCTGACCCCGAAGATAAAAATGAATACCTGGCAGAAAAAGTATTCTTTGTTCCTGCCACCGCTCGTTGGAGTTACATACAAGGCAGAGCAACACAACCAACCATAGGCAAAGACATTGACGATGCAATGGATGCTATTGAAAAAGATAATCCTTCATTGCGTGGTGTTTTACCAAAAGTATTTGCACAAGAGAAATTAGACAAAGCAAGTTTAGGCGGTCTGGTTAATTTGATTGGTTCAGCCACATTGGGAACAAAGGAAGCACAGAGTAAAGATTTATTAGGACAAGTTTTTGAATACTTCCTGGGCGAATTTGCTTTATCCGAAGGAAAAAAAGGTGGTCAATTTTACACACCTCAGAGCGTAGTAAAATTATTGGTTGAAATGCTTGAACCTTACGAAGGACGAGTATTTGATCCTTGTTGTGGTAGCGGTGGAATGTTTGTGCAAAGCGAAAAGTTCATCAAAATACATCAAGATTATTACAAGAAGAAAGGCGCAGGAACACAAGGTATAGCTTCACAACTCAACCCAACAGATCGCATTTCAATTTACGGGCAAGAGAGCAACCAAACAACCTGGCGTTTGGCAAAGATGAACCTTTCTATTCGTGGAATTGACAGCAGCAATGTGAAATGGAACAATGAAGGTTCATTTCTGAATGACTTGCACAAAGACTTAAAAGCCGATTATATTATAGCCAACCCACCGTTTAACGACAGCGATTGGAGTGGTGAACTGCTGCGTGATGATGCACGATGGAAAGTATTGGGTGAACAACTAACACCACCAGCCGGAAATGCAAACTATGCTTGGATTCAGCATTTCCTTTATCATTTAGCACCAACCGGACAAGCCGGTTTTGTACTTTCGAAAGGTGCATTAACCACTAACACAACTGGCGAAGGCGAAATTCGAAAAGCTTTGATAGAGAAAGGTTTGGTAGATTGTATTGTAAACTTACCCACCAAACTGTTTTTAAATACACAAATCCCAGCTTGTTTATGGTTCTTGTCGCGTAACCGCAAAGGACGCGAAAACAAGATACTCTTTATAGATGCCCGAAACATGGGTTTTTTGATTAACCGTAAAAACAGGGATTTATCGCCCGAAGATATAGACCTGATAGCAGGAACTTATCACAATTGGCGCATTCCTGATGGGAATTATGAGGATATAGCAGGATTCTGCAAAGTTGCAACCATTGAACAAGTTGCTAAACTCAATTATGTATTAACACCCGGCAGATACGTTGGACTAGCCGACGAAGAAGATGATTTTAATTTTGTTGAACGCTTTACAAGCCTAAAAACGGAACTCGAAAAACAAATTGCCGAAGAAGCTGATTTGAATAAAAAAATAACAGACAATTTATCAAAAATAAGACTACCAACAAATGCCTAACGAAGATATACGCTGGATACAGCGGTTCAGTAATTACCGCAAAGCGTTAGCAAGACTTGCCGATGCAGTGGTTTTGACCGAAGAACGTAAACTTTCAGACTTGGAGCAACAAGGATTGATTCAAGGATTCGAATTTACTTTTGATTTGGCTTGGAAAACCTTGCAAGACATTTTGAGAGAAAGAAACAATCCCGATGCCAATGGTGGACCAAATGTGATTATTACCTACTCGATTGATAATGGATATATCAAAGACTATGAAGCCTGGAAGGCGATGAAAAAGTCACGCGACTTAACTTCACATAGTTACGACGAAGAGACAGCGGATGACATTGCCGATAAAATTACAAATCAGTATCACGGTTTGTTTATTCAACTGGAAACACGCCTACAATTAGAAAAAATAAATCAAGAAAAGAACGGATGAAATTTGGATTAGAAGTACCAGTTATTGAAAACATAATTTCCGTTTTGGAGCAATACCCAAAAGTGGACAAGGCTTTTGTGTTTGGTAGTCGTGCCAAAGGCAATTATCGTCCCGATTCCGATATTGATCTCGCTATTAAAGGTTACGAAATAACTACGGATGATATTATTGCCATAAGTGTAGATATTGAAACAATAGGCGTTACATATAAATTTGATTTAATAGATTACAATAGTATCAAAGAATCAGCACTTAAAGAACATATTGATAGAGTGGGGGTTGAATTTTATAGTAGGTGGAAAAAATACAAAATGGGCGAAGTTGTAAAAGTTTCGCAAGGTTTGGCAATTAATAAACAATCAAAACATTTATTGAAGAAAGAAGGATTCCCACTATTGAGAATTACTGATATGTTCTCTGATACTTATGCTCAATTTATAGACCCAATTAATGCGCCTAAACAATGTATTGCTGAACCAAACGAAATTATTTATACTAGAACAGGACAAGTTGGATATGTTTTTAAAGGTAAAAGTGGAGTAGTCCATAATAATTGCTTTAAAGTAAAACCGAACGATAATTTAAATAAAGATTTTATTTATTGGTTTTTAAAACAGTCAAGCATACGAGAATTAGCAAATAATATTGCATCTGGTTCTGTTCAATTAGACTTACCTCATGCTTCTTTCAATTCGATTGACATCATATTACCTCCTCTTTCCGAACAAACCGCCATTGCCTCTATTCTTAGCAGTCTAGATGATAAAATAGATCTTCTACACCGCCAAAACAAAACACTTGAGCAATTAGCTGAAACGCTTTTTAGACAATGGTTTGTGGAGGAAGCGGAAGAGAATTGGGAAGTTGGAACTGTTTTTGATTTATTCAAACTTCAAAGAGGATTTGATTTACCATCACAAAATCGTATTGAAGGAAAGTACCCGATTGTAGCTTCAAGCGGAATTAGTGAAACACATAATGAATGGAAAGTAAAAGCTCCAGGGGTTACAACAGGTCGAAGTGGTTCGCTAGGCAATGTTTTTTATATTGAAGAAGACTTTTGGCCGTTGAATACATCACTTTTCGTTTCTGAGTTTAAAAGAGCAACTCCTTTGTTTTCATATTTCTTTCTTAAAACATTAGACTTGAATTCATTAAATGGAGGTTCAGCTGTTCCAACATTAAACCGGAACAATGTTCATGAATTGAAAACAGAATTACCTCCTCACGAATTAATTCAAGACTTTGAAGGAATTGTAAAAACCTATTTCCAAAAAATAAAATCAAATCAAACCCAAATTCACACCTTAACCCATACCCGCGATACGCTACTGCCAAAGCTGATGAGTGGTGAAGTGAGGGTGGAAATTTAAATCACAAACAATATGTTAAGAAAGGTTGGGTTATTCATTTTGTCATTATGGTTGTTATTTCTACTGATAATAATTATAACTATACGTATTCCGCATTATTTTGGCAACGATTGGCAATTTGTGGGTTATGGATATTTATTTTCAAATAATATGATTCCAATTATCTGTTTTGTTTTCTTATTAATTGGAGGCATTTCATATCGAGATTTTCAATTCATTTTAAATGGATCACCTGATTTATCTTTTAAAATTGAAGAAATAGAAAATGTCGATTACGAACATTTGACATTTCTAACAACATATATTGTTCCACTTGTATGTTTCAATTTTGATAGTAATAGATACATAATAGCATTCGGGATTATTCTTTTTGTAATTGGAGTCATTTACGTTCGAACTGATCTTTTTTATGCAAATCCATCTCTAGCATTACTCAAATTTAGAATATACAAAGTAAAAGCTGGGTATAGAAATGGAGAAATTAAAGAAAATAGAATATTAATTTCAAAGGATATACTATCAAAAAATGATCGAGTAAAATACATAAAATTAGACGAACGTATTTTTTACGCTACAAAAGTATAAATTATGAATAAACAAGAACTTAATGCATCGCTTCAATTCTTATTTGATGAGAATGCCCAAATTGAAATAGTTTTATATGCAATTCTTAAAGATAATAACCAGCCACTTAAATTGGATATTAAAGGTGAGGATTTGCCTGAAATAGCCAAAATGTTTATAGAATCAATTCATTCCAATATTTTGGAAAAAGATGATTTTTCAATACTGCCTTTATCAACAGCCGATGAGCGAGGTAAATGTTTCTATCAATATGACTTAGAGTTACCTGATGAACTCAAACTCCTTGAATCAGTAATTGTGAACGAACACAATGCTTTTAGTTTTAGAACAAACCAAATTGGAGATATTGATTCACTTATTATCGTCATTGGAGCTGGAGAAAAAGAAGTTTCTATTTTAAAAAAACTATCACCAGTGGAGGTTATAGGTCGTGGGGGATATTTATTAGGAAAGTCAAATCAACGATTTGAACGATTCAATGAACAACTACTAAGAGTTGGGTCTAAATTTCAGATAATCAGAGTTAATAATAATTTAATTATTTTAGATCTGAACGCTATTGAAAAAAGTTTTGGTTTTCATGATGTTATAAAAAGAGAAGCAGCTTTAGGTTTAACTGCAATTGACAATATGCATATTGTAAAAGATATGAATTCATTAAATAGTATGATTAACAATATCTCTTTTGCTAGAAAACTAACCAAAATTGCAAGAAGTTCTCCTGTTATTAATTTAGGAATATCAAATGTAGAGATCATAGCATTTTCTAAAAGGCATCCTGCTACTGCAAAAATGAAGTATTCAGACAATGATACTAAATTTGATTTAAAATCGAAAGCGTTAAAAGATTTATTCGTTAAGTTATTAAATGACGACCTTTTAACATCAGAATTGACAAAGATGTTTTATGAAAGTCTAGCTAAAGATGATGTAAATAACGAAGAAATAATAGAAGCCAATTAAATAATTCAATATATGATTTAACTTATGATTTGTTGAGAGAATTTCAATTGTACCCAGACTCAGATTTTCCATCAGAAATCAAAACTATTGGTAGTTCATTATTGGCTGCAAACAAAGGGATTGAGATATTAAGAAGTGAAAAAACTAACCTGCACGGAAAAACGCAATGTTGATTATATTGTAGAAGATTCAATTTATACTTATTTTGTTGTTAATAGCGTTGCAACAGTTGGTTTATTCTTAAATTCATACAACAAAAAAAAGTTTCCTCCTGCAGATAAAGTTTCAAAAAAATGGCTATATTGATTTGTCCTTTTAAAAAGTAAAATCCGTACCTTTGCAACATGTTATATTACAGAAGAAAAATATTATTAGCATTACTCGAAGTTTTCGATGGACAGTTAACTGCAAAAAGTTTGCAGAAGTATCTGTTCCTATTTACTCGTGCGCAGTCGGTTAAGGCATTCGATTTTATACCTTATCGTTACGGTTGTTTCTCGTTTCAGGCAAATCAGGATTTATCCACTATGGAAAAATACGGGTATCTGGAAATAGCAGAAGAACAAAATGGCAGATTTATAAAAATAAAACAAACGGGACAATATCTGGCATTACTGGATATGTTCGACAGACAAGTCCTACTTGATGTAAAAGCCCAATTTGGTATGTTAAGTCAAACTGATTTAATACGCCATACTTATCAAAAATATCCTTATTTTGCTATTAATAGTGCTATTGCACATGAACTTCTCACTAATGATGAGTTGGCATTGGTCGAAAAACAGAAACGCAAGTTTACAGAACCGCAGTTATTTAGTATTGGTTACGAAGGCATTACACTTGAAACATATATAAACAAGTTGATAATTAACGATGTTCATGTACTGTGTGATGTGCGAAAAAATGCATACAGTCAGAAATATGGATTTTCGAAAAGCCAATTACAAAAAGCTTGTATAGGCGTTGGTATTCAATATATTCATGTGCCTGAGTTGGGAATCGAATCGGAACAGCGGATCGATTTGCATTCTCAAACGGATTACGATATGTTATTTGATCATTATGAAAAAACAACTTTGATAAACAATCACAGTGCATTATTAAAAGTAAGAGAGTTGATTAAAAGTGATAAACGAGTAGCACTTACGTGTTTTGAGAAAAATCCGCTGCAATGCCATCGATCCCGTGTAGCGAAAGCATTAATGCAATTACCCAATATTAATTACACGTTTAAACCCTTGTAAAATGCCGTTAACCAAAGTTCTTATCACCGTGAAAACCTATCCCACTTTGTCGGAAAAATATGATGAGTTGGTTTGTACTGCCGGTTTTAGGGAAGATGGATCTTGGATTCGCATCTTTCCTGTTCCATTCCGTAAACTCGATTATCAGAATCAGTATGAAAAATGGCAATGGATAGAAATTGATTTGGTAAAAAACACTTCTGATTTTCGCCCAGAGAGCTTTCGCCCAACTGATTTAGATAAAGAAATCCATATACTCGATAAAGTTGATACAAAATCCAATTGGGGCAAAAGAAAACTGCATATAGGGAATCAGATTTGGAAGAATATGACTGAATTGATAGCACATGCAAAAAATCCAGATATTGGAACCTCCTTAGCCATTATAAAACCTAAAGAGATAATAGATTTTGTTTGGAATAAATGTGACAGGGAATGGAATAAAAAGAAAATGGATGTGGTTTTAGCCAAGAAATCACAAGGAAGCTTATTTGACGTAGCTGAAACCAGACATATTTTTAAAGTTGTACAAAAGTTACCTTATAATTTTTCCTATATTTTTATCACTGAAGATGGTATAAAAAGAAAAATAATGATAGAAGATTGGGAATTGGGAGCATTGTTCTGGAATTGTCTTCGCATTGCAAAAGGCAACGAAGAAGAAGCTTGTCAGAAAGTAAAAGAGAAGTATTTTAACTATATGTGGCATCAGCGAGATTTGTATTTTTTTATGGGAACAACCAAAAAGTTTCACAATGTAAGCCCTAATCCATTTATTATCATTGGTACATTTTATCCGCCCAAAATAGATACTCAACAATTGTCATTATTTTAAATCAAATGAAACCAATCACTGAAGATAAAATAGAAACTTTTGCCATAGAAGTACTTCAATCTATTGGTTGGGAGTATGTTCATGGTTTGGCTATTGCTCCCGGGGCAGAACAAGCCGAAAGAGAAAACTTTGAGCAAATTATTCTTATTGATCGGTTGCGCAAAGCGGTAGCTGTTTTAAATCCCGATATTCCGCAAGATGCGCAAGAGCAAGCCATACAAAAGGTATTGCGCATTTATTCGCCCGAATTGTTGCACAACAACGAAACCTTTCATCAGCTATTGGTTGAGAAAGTAAAAATCCCCTATCAGCAAAACGGTTTTGAACGCAGTTACGAAGTAGCATTGGTCGATTTTGAGGATCCAATGAACAATGCGTTTCTATGCGTGAATCAATACATTATCGTTGAGAAAAACCAGAACAAACGCCCCGACATTCTATTATTTGTGAACGGCATTCCGTTGGTAATCATAGAACTAAAAAATGCAACCGACGAAAACGCCACCATGCGAAAAGCGTTTGACCAATTGCAAACCTACAAAGCTACTATCCCAAGTTTATTTACCTACAATGCCTTGTGTGTCATATCAGATGGTCACGAGTGTAAAGCAGGTAGTTTGTCGGCAGGTTTCAGCCGCTACATGAATTGGAAATCGGCAGACGGTAAAAAGGAAGCTTCACGTTTCGCTCCACAACTTGACATACTTATCAAAGGGATGTTGAACCCTGCTACCCTATTGGATTTAGTTCGCAATTTTATTGTTTTTGAAAAGAACAAAAAAGAAGATGCCAAAACAGGCATTACACAAATAGAAACCGTTAAGAAATTAGCTGCATATCATCAATATTATGCTGTAAATAAAGCCGTTCAATCATCTATTATCGCTTCAGGTGTAAAGGGAGATAAACGAGGCGGCGTGGTTTGGCACACACAGGGTTCTGGCAAAAGTTTAAGCATGGTTTTTTATTCGGGCAAACTAATAACTGCACCCGAAATGCAAAATCCTACCATTTTAGTCATTACCGACCGTAATGATTTGGACGATCAGCTTTTCGACACTTTTGCCAACTCCAAACAATTATTACGGCAAGAACCTGTTCAGGCAAAAGACCGTGAACATTTAAAAGAATTATTAAAGGTAGCAAGTGGTGGAATTATATTTGCAACCATTCAGAAGTTCTTGCCCGAAGATCAAAAATCAGTTTACGACCAGCTTTCAGACCGAAGAAATATAGTGGTTATTGCGGACGAAGCCCACCGTACACAATACGGCTTTGAAGCATCCATCAAAGAAGTAAAAGACAAAGAAACCAAAGAGAAAATTGGTGAACGTATTGCCTATGGTTTTGCCAAATATATGCGCGATGCTCTGCCCAATGCTACTTATATTGGTTTTACAGGAACGCCTATTGAAGGAACAGATATAAATACGCCACAGGTTTTTGGACAGTATGTGGATGTGTATGATATTTCACAAGCAGTTGCCGATGGTGCAACGGTTAGGATTTATTACGAAAGTCGTTTGGCAAAGGTGAATTTAGATGAAGAAGGTAAACGATTAATAAAAGAATTTGAAGATAGTTTAGAAGAAGATATTGAAGTTTCAGACCAACAAAAAGCTAAAGCAAAATGGACAACTTTAGAATCTATAGTTGGAAGTAATAGACGAATACGGAATCTCGCAAACGACATTGTAAATCACTTTGAGCAACGGCAGAAAGTATTTGAAGGTAAGGCTATGATTGTGGCTATGAGCCGTAGAATTGCAGCAGAATTGTACAAAGAAATCATTGCATTAAGACCCGAATGGCATGATGATGATTTTAATAAAGGGGTACTGAAAGTAGTTATGACTTCTTCATCGTCAGATAAAATAGAATTTGATGAGGAAGATCCAACGGCTTTGGTTATTCCAAAGAATATGCGAACTACAAAATCAGAAAGAAAAATACTTTCTGACAGAATGAAAGATGAAAACGATGCACTAAAACTGGTCATCGTATGCGATATGTGGCTCACAGGTTTTGATGCACCTTGTTTGAATACTTTGTACATTGACAAACCAATGAAAGGACATAACCTAATGCAAGCAATTGCAAGGGTTAACCGTGTTTATAAAGACAAGCCGGGAGGGTTAATCGTTGACTATTTGGGAATAGCAAATGACCTGAAAAAGGCACTTTCTTTTTATTCTGATGCTGGGGGGAAAGGTCAGCCAACATTAGATATTGAAAAAGCCATTGAATTGATGAATGAGAAATATGAAGTCGTTCAGCAATTTTTCAATGAGAAAGCAAAAACACAGCGTGATATAGTTGCCGAAGAACCCCAAGCCTATTATGCCAATAGTTTTAAGTTCAACTACAAGCGTTTTTTTCATGTTGATGCGAAAGAGAAGTTGTCTATCATATTGCAAACCGAAGAACATATTTTAGGCTTAGAAGATGGCAAAACTCGTTTTATTAGGGAAGTAACTTTGTTGAGTCAAGCCTTTGCATTGTCAATTCCAGATGAAAGAGCAATGAAAATAAAAGATGATATTGCTTTCTTTCAAGCGGTAAAAGCCAGACTTGTAAAATTTGAAGGAACTGGAGGCGGCGGAACAGGAAAATCGGACATTGAAATTGAAACAGCCATCAAACAGATTGTTGATGAAGCGTTAAGTTCTGACAAAGTAATTGATATTTTTGAGGCAGCAGGAATAGATAAACCTGAAATATCAGGATTAGAAGTACTTTCAGATGAATTTCTTCAGGAAGTAAAAGGAATGAAACACCAAAACCTGGCGTTGGAATTGTTGAAGAAATTGTTGAATGACGAAATAAAAACACGCTCGAAGACCAATCTCGTAAAAAGTAGGAAGCTTTTGGAAATGTTGGAAGGTGCCATCAAACGCTATCAAAATAATCTACTTACAACGGCTGAAGTAATTCAGGAACTTATCAATATAGCAAAGGAAATTAAAGAAGCCGACAAAGAAGGTGAACGACTGGGACTAACCAATGATGAAGTCGCTTTTTACAATGCGCTGGAAGTAAACGACAGTGCTGTACTGGTTCTGGGTGATGACCAATTAAAACAAATAGCAAGAGAGATTACCGACAAAGTCAGAGCAAACGCAACAATAGACTGGGCAATTAGAGAGAGTGCAAGAGCTAAACTAATGGTATTGGTAAAACGGACACTCACAAGATGGGGTTATCCACCCGACAAACAAGCTAAGGCAATAGAAACGGTATTAAAGCAAGCTGAATTGATGGCCGACTTCTTTACTAAAGACTAAACCTGTATATACTGGTTCATATTTATTTTGATATTAAAGACCAAAAAAAATATAAAAACGGTGTCTACTATTCATGTATAAAAGATAACCGGGCAATATGAAATGGAATAGTTAACTTTGAGCGAATATTGAGTTAAGGTAAAAGATGGTTCTATGACGGATCGTGTGAGTAATATAGTTTATACTTCTTGTTTATATTAATATATAAAGTTTAAAATATATTCTTCCCCCCGAGCGAAACAACCCCCACCATCCAAAAATCTCCCGCCAATAAATAAAAAAACAACTAGACAAATCAACCAAAACAACCTTATATATTTTCAAAACATATAGTATAAATTCTGAGAAATAAAGTTACCTTTGCGCCCTTTATTAATCAAAATAAATTTAATGCTACGAGAAAGAACTATCAAGATACACGAAAAGGAGTATCTATCCGATGCGTTGAAGCGCGAAGGTTTCGCAGCTCTTCCTACTAATTGTGTGATTAACAAGGTGCTTCCGGGACTGGGGGCTACTTACTGCGAACTTACCTCTCCACGAAAGTCTATCATCATTGAACCTAATGTGCCGGTTATTGTGGATAAAGCAAAGAAGCACAAACATACGCTGGCTGTTCATAAAGGGGTAATGGTGCAACATATAACAGATTTTCTTGAAAAGAACGGGAAGCAACATTACAAGATTCTCACCACTCCAGAGAGTTTCCAAAAAGTGAAGGAGGCTATGGAAGCGCTGCAGATTGATATGTACAGCGAATGCTTCATGTTGTTCGATGAATGCGAAAAGCTGGTGCAGGATGTTGATTACCGCGATACTATCCGCGAACCGATGAATGATTTCTTCCTTTTCGAATCGAAAGCGATGGTTTCTGCTACACCAATTGTTGCCAATGATGAGCGATTTGTGAATCATGGTTTCAGGATGCTACGCATTGAGCCTGCTTACCAGTACAAAAAGAAGATGCAGCTTATCACAACAAATAATATTTGCGAGTCGCTTTCTGAGTTACTCGGACGACTGAGGCTGAACAACAGATCGCGGGTATGTATCTTTGTGAATTCTATTGATACCATTGATTCATTGTTTATTGATATCCCCGATATTCAGGATTCTTATACTTTCTGCAGTGAGGAAGGAACTTTTAAGCTATGGAAGGCTGGTAAAAGAAAGAAGTCGACTATGATTGATGAACTGATGCCATTTAACTTCTTTACAAGTCGTTTCTTCTCGGCGGTTGATATCATGTCGGACGTTGCCCCGCATGTGATTATGATTTCGGATATGTACGGTGCTCCGCAATCGGCTATCGATCCTAAAACGGAAGCAATACAGATATACGGAAGATTCAGAAAAGGAGTTCGGAGCTTTACTCATATCTGCAGTATTCGTCCCAGTCTTGATTACAAGAGCGAAAAAGAGATTGACAGTTGGCTGGAAGGTGCCGGGAAAGTATACAATAGCTGGAAGCAGAGTTTAAAATGTACCTCCAATGATGGTGAACGTACTCTACTAAGGGAGGCAATGCTCAATAACAGCTACCTTCCTTATCTGGACGACAAGGGAAACCCTGATCCTTTTCTGATTGCCAATCTTTATGAGGCAGAGAAGGTAAAGTCACTCTACACCTACCCTTCTAATCTTTACGAGGCTTACAAAAGTTCTCATTTCTTTGATGTCGATATAGCTCAGGAACAACATTTGTTCAGCGATGACGACCGCCTTGCTTTGCATCGTCAACGTACCCGCAAGGGACGTTTTGCTGTGTTGCTTATGCGTTTCGAAGCGCTCGAAAAGCTTAGAATGAATCCTGCTGAGAAATCACAGAAAAAATACCAGCATTTACTTTCACGATTAATCTCCAGCAAGGAGGACAGAACTCTTTACGAATGTTACGAGAAAATGGGTGGTAGTTATATCCGCGAGAAAATTGATTTTAACCTGAAAGCAATGGAACGATCTATTGACAAGGTAAACGATAATATAATCAAGAACTCCGGTCCTATGAGAAAGTCTATCCACAGGATGTTTGATGAAAGTACGCTTTATTCGAAAGGTGAAATAAGTGCTATTCTAACTCAGGCTTACAAGCGAAAAGGGTTATTTGTTAATAAATCTATATCGAGCACAGAAATTAAGCGTTGGTATGACATAGAAACAGTCCGTGGGCATGGTTTCGACAAAATTAAACTACTGAAAAAGAGGTATTAAACACTTTTTAACTCCGAAATCAATCTAAAAACAGTAAAAAGCGGAATAGTTTTCCGTCTTACTATTTTACTTTTAAAGATAACATTCTGATTATTAGGCGCGGGCATTTTTGTTTCACCCCGTAAGAAAACAAAAAAATAGCATAGTTGCCCGCACACTTAAATATTACTTATTTGAGCTCTGAAATAAAAAAAGTCCAGGTCTAATCCACAAGACCCGGACTTTTTCTATTTAATTCTCAGATAATCCTAGTATCCTGGATTCTGATATTCGGCACCATTCTTTATCACATCAGTAAATGATTGTGGAATTGGACGAACTTTATAGTAATCGTCGTTGAAATATGCTCCAACATCTGGATTTGTTTCAGTAAGATAAGCTTTACTCAACTTACCTGTACGTTTCAAATCATAGAAACGAGTATACTCTCCGGCCAACTCTCTTGCACGTTCGTCAAGGATTGTCTGAATAGTAACACTACCTTGAATATCGGCAGCACCAGCTCTTTTACGTACTTTATTGATATATGCTGCAGATCCCGAACCTCCATTGAGATACAAATCAGCTTCGGCTGCTATCAGGTATATTTCGGCCATACGCATTGTTATTGCAGAAGCATCACATGCGAAACGGTTCTTTGACGCACTGATTACAGTAAAGTTGCTTGAGTTGAATTTGTTGAGTGATGGATAGAAGAAGTAGAACGGATTCTCAACTGTTGATCCATCGTTCAGACGAGTATACGTCATCTTCACTGTCATATCATCGTTATACAAATCTTTGTAATCAATAACCAGGTAAGGAACANTNAGTTTATTTGATACAAGATCACTGTATGCAGCTTCCTGAGGACGAACAATTTTAATAGCCACGTCNCCTACGTTCACTTTTGATGAAGAAGTAACACTTGATGTACGGTCGTACATCTTCAGGTTATCTGCTGTCCACTGATATGCATTGTTTGCAGTCCACTCTGTCTGGAAGAATGCAGCATAACGAGGGTCNAGAGTATTATCTTTATTAACAAANACATCCAGCAAATATTTAGAAGGCATAAACAAACCATCAGAATAACGTCCTATTTCTGTTTCATGTCCCTTGTAAAGAATAGCTGGGAATTTGGCTACATTTCCATAGAATAACTGGTAATCCTGATTGTGTTGCCACAAGTTTGTACTACCTCCGGCCTGTGAGAAAGCTACAGAATATAANGATTCCTTATTCTCCAGGTTGTTTGCATTGGCAAATACCTGATTAATGGTAGGATACATATAAGTAGCATACTTTGCNCCACCTGATTCACAGTCGGCTATCAAAGCCTTACTTGTTTCAAGTGCCTCCTGAAGATATTCTGTAGTACCATATTCTTTTGTCTGCAAGCAAGCTTTTGCTAAAAGTCCCATTGCAGATTTACGCAATGCTCTNCCTTCTTCGCCCGGACGAGATATTGGAAGCCACTTAGCAGCAAACTCAAGATCAGGGATAATGGTTGTTTTATATATTTCAAGCGGCTCNGTTTTTGTTGGAGATAAATCTACCCCTGAAGGTAACGTTGTGTTTAAAGTTACAGCACCAAACTGTTCTACAAGGAAATAGTAGTAAAGCGCTCTCATATAATGAGCTTCTGCTACTAAAGCATTCTTTTCATCGGTACTTGCAAAGTCTGTTACATTGTCTACACTTTCAATACACAGATTACATGCTCCGATACCATCATAAGCACCATTCCACTGATCTTTTGCATTATTTAATGAGATCTGCGCTCCCTGACCATATTTGAAATAACCTTCGTAGGTTTTTGCATTCTGACGGGAAGTCCAAAGGTCGGTTCCTGCTTCAGTAAGGAACATCATTCCGTTTTTACCGTAAAAATAACGTTGAAGACTGAAATAACAGTTATTGATAGCTTTTTGGTAACCATCTTTCTGAGATATCAGAATATTCATGGTAGAACCAGAAGGGTTTACTTCATCTAAAGAACAAGATGAGACCCCAACACTTGCCGCAAGGATAGTTGACAGCAAGATTTTATTATATTTATTAAGTTTATTGAATTTCATGTTTTACTTAATTTTAGAATGTTACATTTACACCAAATACAAATTCTTTTGTCAAAGGGAAGTTGTCAGATCCTTCACGTTCAGGATCCTGTCCTTTCATTTGCTTGTCGAATGCAAAAATGAATGGGTTATATGCTGTTGCATATACGCGAAGTTTCTCCATGTGTGCACTCTTCAATAAAGATTTTGGTAAAGTATAACCTAATGTAATATTCTTAATCTTGATAAAAGAACCATCTCTGAGAGCTAATGAACTCCAGCCATAATACTGTGATGTTGAACTGTGAATTCCCGGACGAGGCAGATATGCACCCTGGTTCTCAGGAGTCCAGTAACTAATGCCTGAAGGAGAATTATCAAGACTGGTAGTTGGATTGTATCTTGTTATCAAATCGCTCTGTAACATCTGTCCGCAACGAGCCATCATAAAAATGCTAGCATCGAAATTACGGTATGTAAAGTTATTCTGGAAACCTAAGTACCAGTCAGGATTCTTTGAACCTAAATACATCTTGTCTTTTTCGCTGTATTTATGAACGCCGTTATCACTAACATCGTTTCCGTTAGCATCTTTAGTTATGATTGGGTTGGTAGCCAGTTTTATATCTCCCGGAACACAACCATACAATTTAGCCTCATCGGTTTCTGCTTCAGACCATATTCCTAAGTATTTATAATTATAGAATGCTCTGATTGGTTTTCCTTTGAATAATGATTCTGCAATAATATCTCCGTCAGGTAACTTCACAATCTTTTCTTTGTTTACTGTCAAAGTAGTAACAGTAGACCATGTGAAGTCCTTTGTAACAATATTCTGTGTATTAAGCATCACTTCAAGGTTCTTGTTATTGGTTTCACCAATATTCTGCCATGTATTGATTGGAGAGCCCCACATTGTTACACCGGCAGTAATAGGCAAAGTACGTTTAAACAACAAACCTTTTGTATTTGTGTTAGACAAGTCAACAGCAAGATTTACACGTCCATTCAGGAAGCTAGCATCAACACCAATGTTTGTATTATATGATTTTTCCCAACCAATTGATGGATTACCGTAAGGTGCGCTAAACTGTACAACAGGGTATGCCTTAGATCCAAATACTACCGGATTAAGGAATGTATATACTGCTGTGTTGGAAGAATAAGCTCCCATACCACCAGAGTTACCGGTAATACCGTAACCTATTCTTAATTTCAGGTTAGACAACCAGTCCTGGCTTTTTTCCATGAAAGACTCGTCGCTGATACGCCATGCAAAAGCTGCTGCAGGGAATGAATCCCACTTACTGCCAACTGCTAAATGAGATACNCCATCCCAACGATTAGACAAAGTAACGATATAACGTCCTTTGAAGTTGTAGTTCAAACGAGCAGCATAAGACATGGACTGTGTTTGTTTGAAATCGGAATCCAGACTTTGTTTCTGTGTTCCTGCTGACAGTTTCCAGAAAGACTGACTGGTTAATTGTTGTCCCTGAGCTGCAGCGTAGGTATATTCTGTTTGGTTTTTAGACCAGGAAGTAACACCTGTCANCCCAAATTCATGATCTTTTGCNATTTTAAAGTTATAGTTTAAGATGTTCTCCCATTTATAACCGTAAGTAGCATTGTTGGCAATAGAAGCCAAAGGTTTGTTATATCCGGCTGTAATATTAGCTATAGACAGCGGACCAAAGAACATCCCTGTACGTGAATTATTAATGGTTGTTCCCAATACTGATTTGAAAGAAACTCCTTTTACCGGAGTAAGCTCCAAAGTTCCGTTTGCAGTAATGTTTGTGCCTCTGGTATTATTTACATATTGGCCATCAATTTCATCCGACATAGGATTTTGCTGACCTGTAAGATATTCCGGATTGATTGAGCCATCCTCATTATATGCCTCTCCAAGTGGCACAAAAGTCAAAGCATTGACAAACACACTCTGGTTGCGTTTATTCTGATCTGTATAGGTGATATTTGTGTTGAATCCTGCCTTTGCCCAGCTAGAAAGCTTCTGATCCAGGTTAAGTCTCAAACCATAACGTAAACGATCATCACCTTTAAGCAAGCCTTGCTCATCATTATAGTTTATAGATGCAAATACCTGAGTCTTATCGGTACCTCCGGTTATTGATAAATTATAATTCTGATTGATTGATGCTTTACCTATCACTTCGTCTACGAAATCAATCCATTGGCCATTATCATAAGCACTTTGCACTTTAGGATCTGTAAAAATGGATGAGGTAAATTCAGGATAAGAGCCATGCGCTCCTCTATATGCTTCTCTTTTAAGATTCATATATTCATCACCAGTCATTCCCGATGGATATTTAGCAAAACCGGATACTCCGACATAAGCATCAAGGTTTACTGTAGTCTTGCCCTGAACACCTTTCTTTGTAGTGATTATAACAACACCATTGGCACCTGCAGAACCATAAATTGCTGTTGATGATGCATCTTTTAACACCTCAATAGATTCGATGTCTGATGGATTTATCTGATTGTAACTTCCTGCAATACCGTCGATAATAAATAATGGAGAGTTATCTCCATAAATTGAACGGGTACCACGCAACTGGATATTAACATCGGCACCTGCCTGACCAGATGACTTTACAATATCCAAACCGGCAACCTTACCTTGTAATGCTTCCATAGCATTACTTGTTGGGGCAACTGTAATATCAGCCGACTTTATAGAAGTAATAGCTCCGGTTAAATCACGCTTTTTCATTGTTCCATAACCAATTACTACAACCTCATCAAGATTTTGTGTAGTCGGCTCCATCTTAATCTCCAAATCCTTACCGTTACCTACTGTAACAGTCATAGCTTTATAACCAATGTAGGTTAATGCTATAAGATTCTTGCCGGAGGGTAAGTTCAAGGTAAAGTTTCCATCAATATCAGTAATAGCACCTACGGTAGTACCTTTTACTAAGACAGAAACCCCTGTCAATGTTTCTCCTGTTTTCTCATCAACTACTTTTCCTTTGATTGTTTTAGCTTGTGTAATAGTCTGAAGCGAACTCACACTCTTTTGCGAATTTCCTGCATAAGTTGAAGGCAATGCAGACATACATAGAACTGCCGATAGTCCAAAAACCAAATGGGTACGTCTAAAACGATAACCCAAGACGTCCATTGGTGGACACACTTTTTCTTTCTTGTTTTTCATTCTTTTGTTAGTTAATAACTACTAGTAAAACATTTATGTTTTATTTTCAACAATAGTATATTTTCACATATCTTCTGTTGTATTAACATGACGGGGCGTTTAACTAGTTGTACTCGGTTTCTGAATTTATAAAACAAGATTATATCCATAAAAAAAGCATTAAGACACCGTTCAAAAATTATTTGAGCGATGCCTTAATGCTTATATTAGTTCCTTTTATGCAAAAAGGATTTAACAAACAGAACTATTTTTTCAAATCAGGCCATTGTCCGTTTACAATAGGCACTTCTTTTAACTGCTTAGGATCAATCTTCATGTATTTAATACGCTGACGTCTCCAGGTATAAATAGCATGAATATAACCGTCGTTACCTTGTATTATGGAAGGATAAGAGTATTGACCAATAGGCGAATCTTCAAGAATGAGTGAAGCAAACCATTTCTTTCCGTCTTTTGATACGGCTATGTTAAGTGGTGTACGTGCACCTTTCTTTGCTCCCTCTGGCGTTTTAACATGGTTATAAATCAACGCTTGGCGTCCATCTTTCAATGTAACCGCATCGGTTCCCGAGTTATTATTAGGAAGATCGATCAACTTCATTTCACTCCAGGTTTCGCCACCATCTTTCGACCACGCTTCGGCTATTGCGCTGTTGCGGGTACGGCAAAGAATTTGCAATGATCCATCTTTATGGAATAAGATACTTGGCTGAATAGCATTGATTGTCTTTCCATCATTGATAGGTTGTGTTTCACTCCATGTTTTACCTTTATCTTCTGTAAACTCAAAATGAACTTTCCAACCATTTCCTTCAGTACTTGTAGGACAAACTAACTTATTACCTATCATTACAGGTTTGTTTTTAATCGGTCCAAGGATATTCTTCGGTAACTCTTCGCGTTGTGTCCATGTTTTTCCTCCATCATAAGAGCGAATTAGGTAACCGGTCCAGTCGCCCACATTCTTTCCAATCTTAAAGAATAACAAGAGTTCGCCACCGGGTACCTGAAAAAGTACCGGGTTATAGCATGCTTTACGCAATGTATCACTCATTATACCATCTGCCACCTTTTGAGGAGCAGTCCATCCTTCGGCTGTTTTTCTGCACACCCAGATGCAAACATCAGGATTTCCTTCCTTTGTTCCTCCAAAGAATGAAGCAACAAGTCCAGTTGGAGTGTCGGCTATTGTAGCAGCATGCGCTGATGGAAATGAAGCTTTTTCGTAAAGGAACTCATCTTCTACAATTCCTTTTCTCCATGCGCCTAGACCTACATTCATATCAACACTGAATGAATAATCGCCCGAACCAACTTCCCAACAAGTAAAGTTTCCTTCTTTTCCTAGATATTTCACTCCTTTGGCTTTCGCAACAGGAATACCACCCTCTTTTATCATTGCTTTATCCGAAGGTAAGTAAACTATGGCAGTTGTATTGGCAGGAATAGTAATATTCCAATCCAAATGTTTCAGATTCTTTTTCCATTTGCTCACTACTTTTCCGTAAGGAGTCAAATAAGAAGCATCAACATCACTCAAATCCTGAATCTCAAAATTCGGCTTCATGATAATTTTCTTAAAGCCTGCTTCCTTTTCATCGGTTTTGATTCCGGCCATATTCTCATAGAAGAATGGAATAAGGTCACCAAGAAGCATTACGTGATTCTTTGAATTCATATTCGGTCCGGCAGTATCACCGTTCCATAATTCCCAGATTGTAGTTGCTCCCTTTTTAACCATATATCCCCAGCTTGGGTATGTATCGTTAGAAGCCAGCAGATATGCCACATCAGCACGTCCCATCTTGCACAATTCGCGCATAATCCATTGCGAACCTACTAATCCGGTACAGATATGTCCTTTGCTATCATTCATCACCTTATCAACGATCTGCTTGCTTACTTTTGCTACCAAGTTATCAGGAACCATACCAAATGCTAATGGAAGCAAGTTGGATGTTGCCGAGTTATTTCCGTAGAACAAGCTATCTGTATTGAAATATTTCTTATTGAAGGCGTCTTTTACATTAGCTGCTATTGCATCAAACTCTTTTGCATCTTCAGATTTATTCTGTAATGTTGCAAACTTACTCATCAAAGCAAGCATTTTATAGTAATAAGCTGTAGAAACCAAGAGGCCGTCTGTCTGACGCTTTGGGTCTTTTGAGTGAATCAGTTCTGGAGATTCAGGTGGAACACACCAGTCGCCATATTCATCACGAGTCATAATACCCTCTCTCAGGTATTCCTTCTTCATGTGATCCATCCATTTTTTCATGGCATCATAGTTCTTCACGATAGGCTGAATATTTCCAAACTGTGAATAAACCATATCAGATGATAAAAGAAATACAGAAGGCCACGTAATATTATCTGTGTAATAGTTCAAATAAGAAGGAGCCACATCCGGAATACAACCATCTTCACGTTGTGCATCGCGGATATCGTCCATCCACTTACTGTAAAGCTGTCCGTTTTCCATAACAAAGCTTTCGCCAAGAGAGCCTACAGCTCGGTCGCCCAACCAAGGCTGACGTTCGTTTCTCTGCGGACAGTCAACAGGCATTCCTTTGTAATTACTACGGATTCCCCAGAAAGCATTTTTGTATATCTGATTAATGATAGGATCAGTGCAGCTGAATGAACCGAGTGTTTCCATTTCATCATTAACAACTTCACCAACAAACTGATCTAATGAAGGCTTGTATTTGTATCCGGTTATCTCTACATATTGGAAACCATTATATACAAATTTAGGTGCCCACTCTTCTGTTCCTTGTCCTTTCAGGATATAAAGATTAGTAACNTTTGCATCTCTGAGAGGCTCCATATAAAGNTCNCCNTTCTTCTGAAGAACTTCAGCAAAACGCAGGCGGATAGTATCACCGGCATTACCTTTCACTTTTATTCTTAACCATCCGGCCATGTTCTGTCCCATNTCGAGAATNTATCTCTTGCCGGGAAGTTCTGTNATAGAAACNGGGTGNATTTTATCTACAACNTTCATNCCTGCAGTCATTTCAGCACGAAGTGTTCCCGAAGGAAGGGTTACACGNTGTGCCGATTCCCATGAAGAATCATTGAATCCCGGTTCTGTCCAGTTTCCAAGNTCTTTGCGGGCATCATACACCTCNCCGTCATATTCNTTATTGCTACGAATAGGACCATCNGCATTAATTTTCCATGAAGTATCACTTCCAACTACATCTTTTGATCCGTCGGTATATTCCATTATAAGTACCAAACGTACTTTTGGAAAGCCAAATGTAGGGATTTTATAGTTCTTGAAATTCTGACGCATNGTATAGAAACGTCCGTTACCAAGAGTAACACCCANTGCGTTTGCTTTATCTTTCAACAAAGCTGTAACGTCGTAACTATTNTAAAGAGTAGTNTTTCTGTAATCNGTTGGTGCNGGTGCAAGAACACGGTCACCNACTTTCTGACCATTAATATACAATTCATATAATCCTAACCCGGAAATATGAACAGTAGCATGCGCTATTTTCTTCTTTGGAGTAAACTCCTTACGAAGATAACGGGCAGACATGCGCGAGAACTGAGTATCAGAATCCCATGGCATCAGTTTATCCAAACCAATCCACTGAGCTTTCCAGTCATTCTGTGAAAGTAATCCCATACTCCATTGAGCTGGTGTGCTCCAGGAAGATTCTCCGGCATTAGTAGTAACCTTTACTTTCCAGAAATATCGGCCATTACTTTTTAACGGCTGTCCGGCATAACTCACCCACTGAGACTGGGAAGACTTAACAATGCCGGAGTTCCATACATCTCCTTCACCGGCATTTAGCTTTTGCATGGAAGAAGCTACTAATATCTGATAAGAAAGCTGAGTCACTCCTCTTTCAGAAGAAGAAATGCGCCAACTAACACGAGGAGATTCTGTATCAATCCCTGTTGGATTGTTCAGCATTTCACAACGCAGATTGCTAATGCTGACTCCTGCAAAAGCCGCTACTTTCAGAGAAAGCAGACAAACAAGCAATAATAAGATTCTTTTCTTCGGCATTGTTATCTGGTTATTTATTTTTTATTCCACTTTTGTTGTGCATCTGGAAGAGATGTCCAATCTTGCTTAATATAATCCTTAGAAGAATCGACAGCAATAAGCACGCGNTCGTTTCCGGCACGGTAACCNCTATCTTCAATAAATTCGGTTACTTTATTATCAAACTCACCTGCATACTGTAATTCTCCGTTTGAAGGATTGAACCACCACACTTTCTTCTTCGCACCCGAAATCTTTGTAAGATCTATCTGTACAGGACGATTCGTATAGTTGTAAGCCAAAAGGTAATCATTNCCACGAGTTGCGATTACTCTTTCGTAACGTTCNCCATTTGTTCCNGCTANAATAGTCTGGTCTGGCACTCTATCAAAGTATGGGAAAGTAAGCATCAGGTTTTTCAGATATTTCATCTGGTTCATTCCCGGATCTTTCAATGCATCATACCATGGTTTAGTAGCACCGTAAGCTCCCCCTACTCCATTCTTCAACATCTGCATAATTGAATTATGTCCGTAAGTATGTCCGAATGAACCGGCAAAAACCGACCAGTATGCATAACGACGAATATCATTAGCATTCCATAAAGGTTGTGTGGTATCATGCAACCCCTGAGGAATTTCTTCGTAAACAGGTTCACCATCAATAGTTGGTTTCAAAGGCTTCATAGCAAAGCTCTTTTCTACATATCTCCAGTTATCTTCTTCTGTATTTTCCTGAATGGTATAATCTCCATCGCCAAATCGTTGACCGTAACGACGGTGACCTGACTGGAACATATTAAAATCTAACCACTTTTCATTATTAAACCAAACTGCAGAAGTTGTTCTTCCTCTTGGGTGGAAAGTCATCAGGTGATTTTCATCATTAGTTTTTATAGAATTGGCAAGTGTATTCCATACAGTTGGCTTCACATCACCACGAATATCTCCTCCGATAAACCAAACAATATTAGGATTATTCTTATAGCGATCTGCCAGGAATTTACCATAAACCTGCGCATCTTTTTCTGTTACCAGTCCTTTCTGAACAGGAGTTCCCCAAAGACACACCATACCAATATAAATGCCTTTCTTCTCAGCGGTACGAACAATATAATCTATATGGTCCCAATATCCGTAAACACCTTTTTTATCGATGTTCTTAAAATTAAAACCATCAGGTAAAGCCCATTGACCATAAGTATTGATTTCTGGAATAGTATGCATTAACATAATCTGAACCATATTAAAGCCTTTCTTGCTGCATTGTTCAAGATAATATTCCACTTCATCACGATCAAGACGTGCAGGCATAAGCCAGCCTGTATCACCTAACCAGAAGAACGGAGCACCATTAGCCTGTTTCAGATAACGTCCGCTTTCATCAACAACCAATTTTCCATTAGCCCATGGGATGTAAGTTTTAGGTTCGTTTTTCTGTGCTTTCATAGTACCAGAAACTCCTAAAAGGAACAAACATGCCATTGCAATGATCTTGTTTCTTTTCATCATTATTCTTTATTTTTTATAGATTATGTATTCTTTTCCTGCTTTTGTTTTCAAATCATACAAATAAGTGTTCTTTATNCTTATTCCTTCNAGTTTTGAAGGGTCGTGAACCAATGGTTTNGATACAGCAGGTACTGCATAAAGTGCATTCGGGTTTTCACCTTTGGCTTTCGACAGACCGCTACCTTTAAGCGGAGTGAGTGAGCGCAAGCGGCAATTACCTCCAAGNCGAGACTTTATTACAACACGATCAATCTCTCCGTTTTTCCAACTGATATTCAATTCAAATCCACCGCGGGCAATCAGTCCGTTTATGTGCCCTTCTTTCCATAATGAAGGNAACGCCGGGAGTAGATAAATGAAACCGTCGTAACTCTGCATCAACATCTCTGCAATTCCGGCAGCACAACCAAAGTTTCCATCAATCTGGAAAGGTGGATGAGCATCGAACAAGTTCGGATAAGTGCCACCCTTTTTCTTTTCATTGCGAACCAATGAAAGTTGGTTTGTAATTAGCTTATAAGCATGATCACCATCCAGCAAACGTGCCCATAAACAAACCTTCCATCCCATTGACCAACCTGTAGAAGGATCGCCACGATGAATCAACGATGTGCGGGCAGCTTCAAATAATTCAGGAGTGCGGTAAGGAGATATCTGATTACTTGGGAATAATCCGTAAAGATGTGACACATGACGATGAATATCCTGCGGATCATCCCAATCGTTCATCCATTCCTGTAATTGTCCCCAACGGCCAACTTGCATTGGTGCCATTTCATTCAGTCTTTGTTTCAGATGAGATGCGAAATCAGCATCAACACCCAGTAAGCGCGAAGCTGAAATAATTTCGTTCCAAAGATCGAAGATTAATTGATTATCCATTGTACAACCTGCAGCAGTAGTTGCTTCTCCGTTACTTCCGGCATGAACATTCTCAGGAGAGTTTGAAGGACAAACAACCAGCCAGTTATGTGATGGTTCCTTAACCATAGTCTGGTCAAAGAATACTGCTGCACCTTTCATTATTGGGTATATTTCTTTTAAGAACTTTATATCCCCGGTATACAAATAGTGTTCCCAAAGATGACGGCATAACCATGCACCACCAGAAGGCCACATTCCAGAAGGCGCTTTATCCAAAGCTCCTGTTACTCTCCAGATATCTGTATTATGATGCAAAACCCATCCGTCGGCACCATACATTACTTTAGCTGTTTCCTTACCACTTTCAGAAACTTCCTTTACCATGTTAAACAATGGTTCATTCAGTTCTGTGAGGTTGGCCACTTCAGATGGCCAGTAGTTCATTTCGACATTGATATTGCAAGTATACTTGCTATCCCAGGAAGGCAATAGTTTATCGTTCCAGATTCCCTGAAGATTGGCAGGTTGTCCGCCTGGTTGTGAAGAAGAAATCAGCAGGTAACGTCCGAACTGAAAATAAGTTGCCACCAAATGAGCATCGTTTGTCTGTGCAAAGTTTTCTACTCTTTTATCGGTAGTTATTCCATCTTGTTTGTTTTCTCCAAGATAAAGAGAAACCCTGTCCATGTACTTTTTAAAGATAGAAACATGTTCTTTGAACGATGTAGCATAATCTCTGTTCAGTGCCTTCTCAAGAAAACTCTTTGCCCGCTCTGCAGAGTTGCCTGATATATCTTTGTAATTTATAAAATTAGTTCCTATTGAAACATACAAAGTAGCTTCATCGGCACCTTCAACAGTTACGGTTCCATCTTTATACTGTACTTTTCCATTAACAGCCTTAACTGTCAGTCTCCCCTGAAACTCTACTTTTCCTTTTAATCCTTCATGCCATGAAGATACACCCGAAAGAGTTAACCACTGTTTCCCTTATGTATCGTCAACAACACAAACATTCCTGGATGAGGGATGAAGCTAAAGAATGCCATAAAAAGTTATTTTCTTTGCAAGCAAATCGGCTGATAGAGCGAATCGATTATAACCTGATAGGAAAATGAAGTATAACTCATCTCTCTCTTTATACGAACCGCATCCCCACTTTATAGGAAAAAAGTGCAGGGCAGAATCGAGACTTAGTTCTCTGTAATAATTTCTGTATAACGTGAATGGTCCCGGGGAAAGCAATACCGCAAATCTCCAAATGTCCTGATATGGCATACCGGGAATTTGTATTATGCCATAACCTTTCAGTTAGCCAAATGTCTGAGCTTCCAGATATTTACCTTAAAAAAAAGACAGTTTCTCCTGGGGGACTTTTTGGTAATATAGTGCCAAAGCTTACCGGATCTGCATTGTTATTCGGGGGACTGACCCGGCCCATATAGTTTTCCTCTCGTTTAGCTGAATTTGGCTCTACAGAAAATGGAGTTCCCGTAAACCATTGCACCTAAACGGGACCATTTCCTAAAGGCAAAGCTTCAGTCCATACAGAAGCTGGTTTATCATACCACAATTTATATCCTGCCGCTTCTGCATAAAGAGACAGAAACAGAGATGAAATCAGGATAAGAAATCGGTGGCGACTGAAATATGTATTTTTACGATTCATTTGTTGTTGGTTATTTAATGAAGAAAAAGATATTACTTCAGTGTATTCAGAAGTTTTTCCAGTTCTTCAAAAGAGCGCATAGCATTCTTTGGAAGCTTTTCTCCTTTGTCTCCAAAGCTATACATGTTCTCTTTCGGTTCTATTGTTACTTTGCTTTCNTCTAGCATTTGTTTNTTCAGATTGAATGCATCGGCAAAGAAATTATAAACAGCGTTTCTTTTATTTGNACCAAAATCGTGTCCTTCGGCNGGNAGNTGAACGTTTGTTACTTTATCTGNTGCGCCGTAAAAGTCATAAATGCGTTTGATATATGGAAATTCAAGAGTTGGNACNGTACTGGTCCAATCTTGTCCGTCGGATACAATCAACATTGGCTTCGGNGCATTTGTAGCGGCTAGTTCTGCAGCAACTGTTCCTCCGCAAGAATAGAAAATTGGTAGTCCGCTTTCACAAGGACATCCCCCGTCAAAGTGAGACGACAGACTTACAACCGGACAAAGGGCTGTGTATCTCTGATCGAGAACAGAAAGAAGTACTGTTTGAGAGCCGCCGCCGGAACCACCATTTACTCCAATTCTTTTCTTATCAACATCTTTACGATTATACATAAAATCGAGAATACTAATTCCATTCAAAGCCTGAATAACCTGAGCTGCACTTTTGCGATGTGCTTCTCCGGGGAATTGCAACATAGACTCGCCCCATGCAAAAAGATCATAATCCACACAAATGGCTCCCATTCTAGCCAGAGTGGCCATGCGTTGTTGTTGGTCCTTTCGATATCGCCCATCAAGGAAATGCCCATTCGGACAAATTATTAATGGGAACTTACCCTTTATTAAAGGTTTATAGATTGATCCGCAAACATACAAGCCTGGCAAAGTTTCCAATGAGAAGTTCTGTACAGTATATCCGCTATAGATTCTTTCCTTTGAGATTACCGGCTTAGCATTAACTCTTGCCTTCAGTAGAGGATCAATACCCAAACGTTCTCTTACCTCTTTACGCAAACATTCTTTTCTTTTGTTCCATTGCACCGAATCAGCGTAAAGAGAATTAAGATAATTAATCATTTTCACTCCGTCTTCATCCGTACGGCGGGCATACTCGTAATTCTTTATTTTATAAAGATTATCCCCCTGTTTCACAAACTTGTAGTCGAAAGGAGCAAGCACATTGTTCAGACTTTCTTCAACTGAATAAGGACGAATACGGGAATCTGCATAATCAAGCATCTTACCGTCAACAGTTACATCAGTCCATTTCAGACGTACATTAAAGTGCTTTGAAATTTCCATTAAAACATCTTTTAATGGTCGCTGATATTTATGGTCTGAATCCTGCTGAGCAAAAAGAGTGCTTCCTGAAAGCACCAATGCTGTTGATAATATAATAGCTTTTATATTCATGTAATTATATCGTTTAATTAAAAGAATGGGTTATTCTTTAATTGTAATATCTTCTTTGGTAAATACACTCTCTTTATCCATAATCAAAGGCAATCTGTTAAAACAATTATTCATAAGTACAGTACCTTTGCAATTACCACCTAAAAGAAGAAATGAGCGACTTCCTGATACAGGGAAACATCCCTGAATAAGTGATTCTTTTGAGTCTGTAAGTTTAATAAAAGGCGAATCTGCATTTGGACTCATACTCTTTACGCTATTTATTTCCAGATTTTCTGAATTAGATATTTTGAACGGTGCTCCTATCTTTGAATCAACACGAACATTATTCAATACCAGATTCTTAACCATATCAGCTTCAAGTCCGGTATTGGACTGGATATTGATATTGTTAAGCGTAACATCTGTTATAGGCATTTCTTCAATACCAAGTATTTTCACAGCACTATTAACCAGCGTTCCGGTAAGATTTGATATATGAATATTACGGAAAATCGGAGTACGATCTGATACAGGTTCTTTAGGCATATTACTGTAAAACAGATTAAGCACAATGGCTTCTGTTTTTATATTCTTCATTACAATGTTATCAACACGTATCTCTTCTACAATACCTCCACGTCCACGAGAAGATTTGATGCGAATACCTCTGTCGGTTCCATCAAAAACGCAATTTGAGATAGTAACTTNCCGAACATCACCACTCATCTCACTNCCAATAACTACACCTCCGTGTCCGGCAAGCATTGTGCAGTTGGTTATTGTTATATTCTCGCAAGGNACTCCTAATTGGCGTGCCTGCAAATCACGGCCAGATTTCANGGTAATNCAATCATCGCCAACAGATATATGACAATCGGAGATATGTACGTTTTTGCAGGATGAAGGGTTTATTCCATCNGTATTTGGAGAAGGAGGATTATCAATGGTAATTCCTTTTACAATAACGTTATCACAAAACTCGGGATTAACAGTCCAGAACGGCGAATTAATAATTCTAATTCCCTCTATTTTAATATTCTTGCATCTGATTGGCTGAATAAATGACGGACGGAAAAAGCGACGATCGAGAACTTCTTTATAATCTTCGTTGGTAACTTTAGATAGATTCAGATCCTTATTGGCGTTATCCCACATTGTCTGATATTTATTCAAATCACGAACACCGTTTTTTTGAAGATCTACCAGAAGACGGTAGAACTCAGTCCACCATTTTTTACCTTGTCCGTTAATAGTTCCTTCTCCTTTAATGGTTATATCATGCTGATCGACAGCATAAAATAATGGAGAAAAACTCTTCATCATTACGCCTTCATACCTCATATCTACAAAAGGCAGATAATCATCAAAGTTATCCGAGAATAATAACGTAGCACCCGTTTCAAGTTCAATAGTGATATTNCTCTTTAACTTTATAGCTCCGGTAAGGTAAGTACCCGAAGGAAAATAAAGAGTACCTCCCCCATTGGAAGAAAGTCTCTCTATTGTTTTATTTATTAATNGAGTATTTAATTTTTTGCCGTCGGCTTTTGCACCGGCTTTNAGCATATCAACTCTCTCTGCAAAAACAACATTTGTGCAAAGAAATACCATCATAAAAAGCAAAAAACAATGCTTTATCTTCATGTTTTCAAAGTATAAAGTTACTAAATATTCACAGTAAAGGTTTGTTTACCGCTTTCCATAACTCGTTTTTCCTTATTAGGAAGAATAATTGTAGCTGAGCAGTTTACAGGAACCTCAACATTCATGGTAAAGACTCCATTTTCAACTTTCCAGTTCACAGCTACTTTACCATAAAGGGTATTGTAGGAAGCAGAAACATACTTTAGATCGCCCACAACCTGAGGAGCAATTACCAGTTTTTGGAATCCCGGTTCACTTGGAACAGGCTGAATGCCTGCCAACCATGCATAGAACCATTCATCAATTTGTCCCATCATAAAATGGTTCCACGAAGTTCCTTCTCTCGGATCCCATTGTTCGGTCAGTGTTGTAGCACCAAACTTAACCTGGAAACCATATCCCGGTGCATCTTCATGATTATTCATCTGATACATCACATCATTCAAACCATTTCTTGCAAGTGTCTGGAAAAGGTAACGGTTACCTACATCACCAGTAGTTAGTCGGTTACCATGAGCTTTTATATCTTTAACCAGATTAGCCAACACATCAGCTTTATATTGCGGTTCTACAATATCCAGAAACAGAGGCAAAGCATTGGAACACTGACTACCATTACCGTATTGGCGGGTTGCAGCATTAAAGAACTTATCGTTATATGCCTTCTTAACTTCCTTAGCCAATTCTGCATAATGTGCTTCGTCTTCTTTATTGCCAACCATGGCTGCCGCTTTGCTTAAAAGTTGGATATCCCATAAATAGTGAGCTGTTCCAACTAAAGAGATTGGAGTATTACGGGAAAAACCGGCTTTCTTGCCATCGTAATCATACCAGTCGCCCAGTCCATGAGAAACAATATGATTATCAGCACGTGAAGTCAGATAATCTACATAACGTTTCATGGTTGGATAATATTTTATGATTAGGGAATTATCACCATAATAGTCGTAATACATCCATGGAAGAATTACGGATGCGCTACCCCACTCTGGAGAATCCTGAAAATCGCCGCCAAACTCTACATACTCTGGTGCAATGCTAGGCACTAATCCGTTTGAATGCTGAGCATCACACATATCCTGCATAACTTTAGGAATAAATTTAGTCAGGTTATAGTTAAAGAACAACCCAGGACCATTAAGATGTGTCTCTTCCAGCCAACCAAGTTTCTCTCTATGCGGACAATCGGTAAACACTCCCTGCATATTACTTCTCATTGCCATACAAATAATGCGGTGAGCATCATTGAATATTTTGTTTGAGCAATTAAATTCGCCAACCTCTTGGGCTGAGTTATATACAAAACAAGATTGTATTTTCTTTAAGAGTGGCAAATTGCTGTTTGCTTTATCATCTTTGAGGCGGGCACCTTCCACCTGAATATATCTGAAACCATAGTAAGAGAAACGAGGATGCCAGTATTCATCACCTTCTCCTTTAAGAGTATATTCATAATAATGCTTGCTACCTGTATTCTTTTGGCTGACAGTGCCATCGGGATTCAATGACTCACCAACAGTAAGACGGATAGTTGTTCCTCTTTTACCATTTACTGTAATTTCCGGAAAACCGGACAAGTTTTGTCCCATGTCCAGCACATATTTGTCAGAAAGCTTATTGACACTCTTCACACCATAGTGCTCCATGATCTTTACCGAAGGAGCTTGCTGCGGACGAAGTTCTCCTTTTGGAGCACTTTGAACAACTACCGGAANCCAGCGNCTATCATTAAATNCTGGNTTATTCCAGNCTTNTTGTTCCAGGCATGCATTGTAATCTTCTCCACCATAAATACTATTGAATATAATGGGGCTGAAAGAATATTTCCAGTCGGCACCGGAAAGAATCTCTTTTGTTGTGCCATCTGCATANCTGACAACCAGTTTAAANAACAAAGTAGGAGGTCCGAAACTAATCTGCAACTTACGGTAACGACCACCGCCTTGCACATTATAGAAACCATTTCCTAATAATATTCCAATAGCATTGCCACCTTTTCTTAAGTTGGCTGTAACATCGTAAACATTATAATAAACAGTCTTATCATAATCACTAATCAGAGGAGTAAACTCGCCATCCCCTACTTTCTTTCCATTTAAAGAAAACTCATAATGCCCCAGTCCGCAAACATAAGCAGTAGCCTGAGTTATCTTTTTATCTGCATTAAATGAACGACGCAGATAAACACTTTTGCTTGAAGCAGAATCGATAGCTGCCCATAAAGCTTTATTCTCCGGTTTCTTTAATACAGTAGAATGGAAATGTCTTCCCGAAGGTAAGTTTGCTTTTTCACGTGAAATAAATCCAATCCACTTTGCATTAAGGAAAGCAGCTGAAGGAGCAAGACGAAATTCTGCTTTCCTGCTCCATGATGATGGTTTGTTATTCTCATCCCAAACCATCACTCGCCATACATATTTTGTTGTACGTTCTAGTTTCTTAGAACCTGAATAAGGAACCAGCTGACTTTTATTGGAAACAATTTTTCCAGAAGTCCATACCAGTTCATTTTTTCCATTATCAACATTATAAAGTTCTATTGCATAAGCCGACTGACGCGTTCCATTTACTTTGGATTGCAGTTGCCATCCAAAGCGAGGATGCTCAGTATCAATTGTCAAAGGAGCTTCAGACAATTCACAAGTCATCTTTGTAACCTCAATCCCTCTTGCAAAAGAAGGACATAAAGCTATTATCAGACTAAATAATATGATAATCCGGTACTTCATTGATATGCTTTTGCTATTGTTATAATACATTTTCACAAACAATCTTCTTCAAACGATCTGATTTTGCGACTTCTTTTCCATTGACAAATATACGTAATCCTTTTCCAAGATGGTATTTACTACCGTCTTTATCCCACATTATAGTAATGTTCTTACCATGATACAACACATTGTCAAGACAGAACCAGTTCCATTTTCCTTCAGGAATCAATGGATTGACTTCTATTGTGTTATCCGTGCGAGGGCGAAGACCAACAAGTCCGGTAATAATCANATCATTAAAGGTTGAGTGGTTATAGTAACGNCTTCTTTCCTGATCTCCTTTTAACCATGCTCCTGTTACTTCGTCAAGGTATTCGCCTACATAAGGACGACCACGGTGATATTGAGATTCAACGTAAAGTTCCATCAAATGGAAATATGTACTGTCATTCAAGACTGTCTGCTTGTAGTTATTCATAAAGTTAGCCATTGCAGTCATAGTCTGAGCAGTTGCGAAAGGCCAGATGGCTCCATCCCATTCACATTTGCAGCAACCTGCCATACGGAATAACGGGTGACGACGTTCTGCTGTAGTAAGTCCGTAAGGTGCAAGGAATCCGCCCTCTTCGGTTACTTGCTTCCATGCCAAATCGTATTTATTAGCATCCGGAAGATTAAAGTACCAAGGAATATAACCAATTGCTTCACGTACATTTGCCAACGAATCGGTACGATAAGTTTCAAAGAATCCATGTTTCACACTCCACAATTTGTTCTCAACCAAATTCTTTATAGTATCTGCTTTATGTTCGTAAAGTGCTGCTTCATCTTTCTTTCCGGCAAGCAAAGCCATTTGTGACAGAGCCTTTGCATTACCAAACATATAACTATTAATAGTTGGACGAGCATATTTTTTCTTTCTACCACCACTGATAGATTCTTCCATACCATCCTGAACATCTCCCTGCCAGAATAATCCTGAAGATAAACGATGAGTACATTCCCAACGTTTGTATTCACTTTCCAAATCAGGAAGCATATCGAGCATATATTCCTTATTACCGTTTACTTTGTAACGGTTAAGAATTGCATCGGCAGCCCATGAGCTGAAAGTTGCAAGTTTCTTCATTGGCTGACCACCGTTTCCACGGAACCATACATGAATATATTGATCAAGATACTCCTGGTCGCGCAACCAACGTGATTCATAAATATGATGACCGAAAGCCGAAGCTATAAGATTATACTGATCGGCATAAGTACGTGGAACAAGGAACTCTGTAAATGCATATCCTACAGGAGTTTGTTTCANNTGNTTGCGCAATGTCCACCAACGNTAATAGTACATCTCTTCAAAGTTCTTCTGAGGGCATTCAAACAATGGAATATTTTCTTTCATCCATTCGCTTGCCTGAGCATTTGGAATAGCCTGAGCAATATTCTCATCTTCCATTCCATTGAAGTAATCAACGTAATGACTGAAATTATCATAACTTAGAATAACAGAAGTTTTAGGATTAACAGCTGTTGTTTTTACATCTTTGATATAATATGCAGCCATTGGATCTTCGGCACCTGCATTTGGTAAATCGTAATCCTGATCTGCCGGAGTTTCCGGAGTAGGGAAATTACGAGGTGCACCTGTGCGGAATACTACTCTTTCGATAGAATGTACCGGAGCAAAGAACATACGTACTCCTACTCTTTTACCATCAACAGTTACAGTAATACTACGGTTGGCTACAGATAGAAGAGCTTTTACGTCATATACTTTGCCGGCCTCGTATTTCATCATGTTCGAGAAACGAGATCCACCTTTTGCACGGAAGAAACTGTCAGGAGTAAGATCCAGACGAGAGCATGCAATGCCGTTTTCATCAAGGAATTCAATTTGAAGTGTACCTTTGTCAGCCTGATCTGCCATCATTTTGAATGAAACTTCCAGTTCTGAAGTTGCAGGAATCTTACGCTCTACTTTAGCAAAATCGAAAGGATCTTTATCTTTTAAAGTAAGCCAGTTGGCTCCGTTCTTATTTTCTATTGAAACAGGTGCCCAGATTGGAGAATAGATGTTCCATTCTGTCAGTTCATTGATTGATTTATATTTATCAAAGTTATCATCGGCCTGAGTCAGGGCATTTTGTCGGATAGGAACCTGAATAGATGAAACCCAGATATCTTCCTTATTCATGCTATATGCAACCCAAAGGTTACCATCGGCNGGAACGCCATTNCCTTCCTGAATACCGCGAACATATTGCGGACCGTATGACTTATAATTTCCACCATAACGCATTGGAGTAATTTCACCCTGAATAAGATTCAGTGTTGTATATTCCAAACCATCAATACTAGTAGAAATAGCAAGCGGCCAGCGGAATTCTGAAGGATTATAGATAGTTGCATAAGTACCGTCGGTCAGTCTTTGTCCCCAGATCTTAGCATTACTGTTTACAAATCCTTTTGCACGTTCTACAGGTTCAAGCCAGGTATTACCGCCATCCTTACTGATTGAAGTAAGTGCGTGTTTCCACAAACAAGCAATATTGCCATCTGGCAAATGATAATAGCAGAATGCTTTATATTCTTTCTTCAACGGAATAATAGGATCGTTACGATCGGACTCCTCTACCCATTGCATGCGATAAAGCGGATTATCAAGAATTTCCTGACAAGCTGCTACAAATTTCTTATCCTTACTCTTTGTAAAGAATGGATAGTTGGTATTTGATTCGTTGAAGGCATGATTGTAATGAATGAAATAGATTGGCCCGAAAGAACCATCTTTCTTGATTTCTCTAACCACACGACCAATGCCATTTCCATCGTTCGGATCATCTTTCTTATCTAATGCCACGCCATAGAATCCCATTGCTAAAAGTTTGCCCGACTTTGAAACATAAAAGCCTACCCGCTGGTGCATAATAGCAATCAGATTCTTTGCCACACCTGGATAATCTGGTTTTGTATATCCATCGGGAACATTATATGGAGGGAAAAGAACTACCGGATTTGTCCAGTTGTATCCATCCTTAGAAGTCATTAAAAGAGTACGTGAAGATGGTACATGCTCATCTTTCGGGTCCGAAAGATAATGCATATAGAACTTTCCTTGCCAGTAAGCCATCATCGGTTGATGATTGTATGTCCAGCCATCACCGTTGGAAACATTGGGATGCTCGCGGTTAGCCCGCATTACCTGAATGTTATGTACTCCTACTACCGGAGAAAGCTGACCATCATGATATGCAGGATTAGAAAGTTCTGTTCCTGTATAATGAATCTTATTCTGTGCTGCGCCAACTGTTGTCAGAAGAAAAGCTGATGCAAGCGAACATATTGATTGAGTAAGTCTATTCATTTCTATTTTGCTAAGATTTTACTTTCTGTGTATTTATATCAAAAGTCTTTATGTGACTTTGAATTTCATTAAAGAGAGTATGGTTATTTACGTGCCTTTAAAAGATTAGTAACTTCAGAACGTGGAACTTTAATAATTGTTCCATGTTTATGTCCTTCGGGAACACTTACTTCATTCGTTTTATCCTGAAAATGAATAAAATCTTTTGTTTTCATTGCTCCGTAAATATGCTTTCTGTATACATCAAAATAAATCAGGTAGTCGTTAGCAACTTTAGTAACAGAAGGACCTTCCACGAAACTTTCAGTAAAAGGAACAGATGCCGGTGAATAAGGACCTGTTGGAGATTTTGCAAACGCAATTTTCAGGTTTCTCATTGCACGGGTATTGTCTTTCAGCACCAAAACATAGTCGTTCTTTGCACGTTTTACAATGGTAGCATCGATTACACTAAATCCCGGATCATAAAACAATTTTGTTTCAGATATTGTTTTAAAGTCTTTTGTTGTAATATAATACAGACGATGATTGTTGTCTTCATCTTCAATTCCTCTTTCAAAACGATTAGGAACACAAGAAGCCCACACTACTACAAATTCTTTCTTTTCATCATCGTAAAAAATTTCCGGAGCCCATACATTTACAGTAGTAGGTTCTTTAGCCATAACGGGAATCATTTTCTCTTCCGACCAATGAATCAAGTCTTTTGATTCTGCATAACCAAATCCCAGATCGCCTTTCCAGCTGGTAGTCCACACTAAATGGTAAATGCCATCGGGAGTACGGGCTATAGATGGGTCGCGTAACAGTTTATGCACTCCTAATTCCGGCTTAAACCATGCTCCTGCAATACTATCCCAATGAATGCCATCTTCACTCCAAAGATAGCGCAAGCCTTCGTTTGCTGGTTCGTGGAAAGATGTAAAGAGATAAACATCTGAACGAGATGTTTTGCATGAAGCCAAAAATATGAGAAGCAACAAAAATCCTGATTTAATTATATTTGCCATTATAGAATTAACTTTTTAATAAATTACACACAACAATACGATAAAAGGACGCTTTAAAAGAAAGTTTGTACTCAATTAGCAGTGATAAATGGAATGGTTGAAATTCATTGGTGAATGAATTTTATTTATTGGGCAATAAACAAGTAACCATTGGTGAATAAATTACCGTTCATTAGGCAATAAATCCAGAAACAAAAAATCCCCGGCTTATCTGTTGGTACAGATAAACCAGGGATTATTAATATACATAATTAACCAACTATAATTTTATACCTTTTGCTTTACAACGTTTTTCCCACTCAGCTCTTTCTTTAGTAAGATCATATCCTCTTTTAGAAAGATAGTTGTTAATACGTCCTTTGTATTTACCAAATGCTTCATGCTTCTTATTAGAATTTTCAGCATCCATAGCAAATTCACGAGCTTCTTTTAACCAAGCTAATATTTGCTTTTTCTCATCTGCTTTTAAAGAAGGAATCATATCGAGAGTTGCAGTATAAGTTACATTTACAACTCCAAAAGTCATACCATCTTTTACTTCTTCAATCTGCTTTTCGTTGAGCAACAAAGAAAGATCCGAAGCAAAAGCGAAATGAGAGCGGTATAAAGCTGCATCCTTTTCGTGATCAATAGCAGCAAGAGCCTCGTTCTTTTGTAAACCTGTCACACCAGAATCTTTGACTTTCTTAACTGCGGCATCTCTTTTTTCATAAATATCATTCAATAAGAAATACTTATTGGCAATAATATTACGAACATCCAGAGCCACATCTGCTTTTTTCAGTTTCAGCTTATCGACAATTTTCTGTGAACGACCTTTGATAGTCTCTACATATTTTGGATCACGGTTAAGCGAATCCAGTTCTGTAGCAAAAGTTGTACCAGCAAAAAGGACGAATAATGCAACTAAGTATAAAAATTTCATTTTATTATTTTTCATATCAGTCTTTTATTACATCAATGAACCTTTTTTTGCCAATGTATCGAAGTTATTAGCAGGGTTTGTCCAGTCAACCTTAGTTTTGGTATCAATACCATTGATGTATTTTTCAATGTTTGTATAGCCGTCACCAGTGCAGTCTTTGTTTGCATCAGATGGATCGTTAGGATTCAAACCGTTTGCTTTTTCCCATGCATCTGGCATACCATCGTTATCACTGTCTTTGTATGCTTTACCTTTGTATTCAGGATATCCGCCAACTTGCTTGATATCTGTAATGATACCTTTCTTATAAGAATCTTTTGGTAAACGACGATATTTGAATTGATAGAAAGATTCAGGATCCAAACCTTCTTTGTAATAAGCCTTACCAGTTTTTACTTCTTCAATAATACGTTGGTCTACAATATCTCTCTTAGGAATATTAGCACCTACATTATCCATTACAAAATTGTAAGCTTCTTTAGCAGACATAATTGGGAATGAAGGCATTGGGAATGGTTCGTTCCATTTCATATCAGCAGTATAACCATCTGTATTAGGTTGTTCTTCAACCTGAACACCACCTGCCCAGTTGTCTTTAGTAACNGTTTCATTACCTTCCATNACATTACCGTTACAGTATACACGGCCAAATACATAATAACCTAGTTTACTACGTCCAGCTTCTGGTTTCACGAAACGGTGACCTACCGGAGTATCTTTTGGAGTTAATGGACCTGGTTTGTAATAGTTGTTAATGATNTTATACAATGCTGTATAATCACCACCNTCAACAGAACGGTGTACCCAGTTGTAAATTACNTTATTTGCAAAGTTGAAAANACCATTCCAACCAATAGATGGGTTACGTCCTGCATTGCTAGCCCAAAGGTTACGCATGAAAGAACAGTTTTCACCACCAAGAGTACTACCAAATGCATGGTTGTAAGTATCAAGAGCCTTAGCAGAGATTGTATTCTGAATAGTTACATTTACAGTAGGCAACTTAAGATCATTATATCCTTTTCCTGGGTTGAACATATGACGATAGAAAGAAATATTTTCATCCAGACCAAAAGTACAAGAACAGTGGTCGATCATAATGTTACCTACAGGGTTACCACCGAATGAGTCATCACGACGGCCTACCCATGTTTCACCACGACGGAAACGCATGTGGCGTACAATCACATCGTGAGTATTTACCCAGAAAGATTCACCAGCTAAACATACACCATCACCCGGAGCTGTTTGTCCTGCAATAGTAATATAAGGAGCACGAACAATAATAGGAGTTTTAATGCGGATAATACCAGAAACATTAAATACTACAATACGAGCACCACCTTGTTCACAAGCATCACGCAAAGAACCTGGTCCGCGATCNTTAAGGTTTGTTACAGTAATAACTCTACCACCACGGCCACCAAAAGTATATGCACCGCCACCCATAGCACCTGGGAAAGATGGAATTTTAGCTTGTGGAAGATCAGTTGGACGAGCTGCCCATGGAATATATGGACGTCCGTGTTGAGCCTCTTCTTTAATAATAGGATAAGCTTTTTCCCATGCAGCATCAGAAGACGCCTGTTCTTCTGCCATCATTTTATCAGCTGCTTCCTTAACGTCTTTAGGGACATCAGGATACTGAGCCTTAACTTGTGAAAATGGTGTCATAAGTGCCACCATAAACATTACCAATAATAATTTCTTTTTCATTTTTCGTTATTTAAGAACTTACTTATACCTATAAGACAAATTTAGGAGCTTTTTGTAATCACCAACAAACAAAATTGAATAAAAAAAAACAAAAAAGAGGATGCTTCTCTCGAAACATCCTCTTTTCCTATATATTCTTTATTCGATTATTCAGCAAATGGGTCAAAGGTACCTGCGGAACCACCATTGTTTGAATCTTCCCAACCGATAGTCTGTTGTATCTTAAGGTTGTTATTTAATGCACCTTGAGAAAGACCAAGGAAGTAATAACGTGGCAAGAACGAAATGTACTCATCATTATGATTAGAATCACGACCATCGCCCTTCTTCAAGTTACGAACCAAATGAGTTTCATACCATGACTTCCAGTGGTTTCCAATTGTGACTTCCAAGGTTAGCCTTACGATAATCAACAGGAGTACAAAACGAGTAACGCNAGCTTTTACTAATGGATCAGAATCGAATGTTGTTCCACCAATACCATAAGAATCANGCCACACGGAAATTCAAAATTCTCACGGACGTTGTCCNTTCCAATGCTTTAAANCCAAGCCATGTACAAGTATTGCCACCCCATCCGGTCAATGTCCATGAAGAAGGAGCACCAGTTACTGCTGTTGCACCACCATCAAATAACATCCAACGACGAAGATCATCGAAACGTTTGCCTTCATAAGCAAATTCAATTTGGCGTTCATAAAGAACTGCAGACATACATGTAGCTTGATCTGATGTCAAATCCTGTTGCAATCCATAATTATTATCAGAAGTATAACCTGCACGAGCACGAACTTTCTTTATTTGTTCTACAGCTTCATCCATATGACCGGCACCACAAGCTACCTCTGCAAAGTTTAATAATACCTCTGCATAACGAAGTTCAATATAAGGAGCGGCAGAATAAGCAAAACCTCCGTTAGAATTTGTTGCATCAAAGCCTCCGTAAAGAGGTGAATTATTAACATCTAAATCATCAGAACGTTTACGTACATAAATACCACTTCTGTTTGTTAACAAATTGTCTGCACCATAAGAGTTTCCACTTTCGGGATTACCCTGATCATTCTTGTCAGTATACCATACGTAGTTCCACAACACATAATTAATACCGCCATCATAAGATGGGTTATTAGCACTTGCCGGAATAGGATCACCCTTATAAGCCCAACGAACACCCGGGAAAGCAAAAGTACGATAGAAACGAGGGTCACGTGCCATAAATGGATAACCAGCATTATAGGTAGAATCGGAAGCCTGAAGCTTAGTATAAGTATCGCAAGAAGCAGGACGCTTACCATCTGCCATTGGAAACATATCAATCAACATTGCTGATGCATTTTTTCCACTTCCAGTTGTATTCTTTGGACGAATATTACGTTCCCATGAATTGTTCTTCTGTCCGTTGCCGGCAGAAACAGTATTATATTGACTTACAAATACAGCTTCTGGATTTTGGCTATATTTAGTAAACATACCAGCAAAGTCAGAACCATTTACATTACTACTTGTGCTATAAAGATTATATCCACAAGCGTTGATTGTAGTAAGATCTTTCTTCATCTCAGTATAAGCATTCTGCCAGCGTGTTTCATCATTAGCACGGTTGAATAATGGACTTGCCCACATTAATAGAACACGCCCTTTCAAAGCCAATGCTGTACCTGAAGTAACCCGTCCCCAATCGTCACCTGATTTCCAACCGCCATTAGTTGTTTCTGCAGAAAGCATATCAGCCGCCTTAGTCAAATCACTAATCATAAAATCAACACAAGCCTTAGCTGATGAGCGAGGTACGTAAGATGATTCAGTAGGATCCTGAACTTCTGTAATGATAGGCACACCACCATACCATTTTACAAGATTGTAATAGCACCAAGCACGGAAGAAGTAAACCTGACCCAGAAGTTTATTTTTATTTTCCTGAGAAAGACTTCCGCCTTCGATACCACGAATTACGTCATTGATATTACGAATACGTCCCCAAGCTGAAGCTTGAATATTGTTAGCTGTTCCCTGAAAATAATCAGGAACAGATGTTCCACTCAATACAGCCAAAGGTGATTCAGGATTAACAAATGCACCAAAACCACTATATTCTTCAGTAGATTTTGCCTGGTCATCATTGTTACCTGTGCTGTTGTATTTCCAGCTAGGAGCACCGTTAACATCCGGCAAACACCAGCTGTAAATATCATTCACACGAGCATTACATCCAGTATAATAGTTGTAGATATCTTCGCTCACGTTATCGGAATTCTTCTTTTCTTCAAGGAAGTCATCACTACAAGCAGAAAGCGTGAAAATAATAGTCAAGCTTAAGCTGAACAGATTTATTATATTTTTTTTCATCGTTATTTTCTTTTAGAATTTTATAATACCCTGCTTAGAATGACAGATTTACACCGACTGTAAACTGACGCAATGTAGGATAAGCATTATAACTGTTCATAGGATCGATAAAATGATCTGGGTATGGATTATACAAGCTCAAAAGATTCTGTCCTGTTACATTTAAACGAGCACTCTGAATTCCAACTTTCTTAATCAAGGAAGAAGGAACTGAATAAGCTAAAGTCAAACGATTCAAGCGAACTCTAGTTCCACTCACTCTCCAGTATGAAGAAGACATTGAGTTAACACTTGAGTAAGCCATATTTGGGTATTTAGCATTACGGTTTTGAGCCAATACAACATTACCTGATCCATCTACTACATCTTGATAAACATACATATTATCAGGATTCCAGAACGAAGGAACATTTGTAAATTCCAAGCCATCGCCTGGCTTCAATGCTGAAGAAGGAATTAAGCTATAGCCACCCCAACTAGCATTAATCTGAGCCGAGATAGAGAAATTTTTCCATTCTGCTCCTAAGGTTTGTAGTAAATCCATAAGGATTGCTACGACTTGATAAAGCAACCTGGTCGTTATCTTTATCAACAATACCATCTGGTGCAGCATAAGTACCATCAGCTTGTTGAGCACCTCTTACATCTTTATAGATAAGCATACCCGGACGAACCTTATCTTTTGCCATTCCTAAATAAGAAGTAATATTATATTTAGTAAAGTACTCTTCGATATCCTGGAAGCTACGGAACATACCTAAACATTGCATACCCCAGGTTCCAATATCAGAACGGTGTCCTTTTTGTATCTGACGATAAAGATATTCAGTCTCGAAGTCCATGTTAAGAACTTTATTATCACCATAACCAGTATTGATTCCTATATGATATTTGAAATCTTTACCAATTTTATCACGCCATGTTAAACCTACTTCATAACCCCAGCTATCCATTTCGCCCAAGTTAAGAGCAGCTGATTGAGTACCAACAGTACCTGGAACAGTTTGAGCAATGTTCATCAACATATCACGATTCCATTCACGATAAGCATCAAAAGTCATTTGCAAACGACTATCCAAAACATTCATATCAACGCCAACGTTTGCCTTGTAAGACTTATCCCAATGAACATCACGATTAAGTGCTGAATTAAGCTTATTAATAGTAATACGGTTGCTAGAATCGGTATTTGTGCTTGAGCCAAAAACCACACCTTTATCTGCATCCTGAGCATAAACCTGCATCCACTGCCATGGAGCTGTATTATCACGACCAGTAAGTCCTAAAGATGTACGCACCTTCAAGAATTCAATCCATGGAGCAGCTTTCTTGAACCAATCTTCTTCTGAAATAATCCAACCTGCACTTGCAGAAGGGAATAAACCCCAATAATTATTAGGAGCAAACTTTGTAGAAGCATCGGAACGAAGTAAAACTTCGAACAAATACTTGCCAGAATAAGCATAATTCAAACGACCGATATAAGACATTGTACCAGACTCACTACGAGTAAAGGTTACCACTTTTGTATCTCCAGTAGCTGAGTTTGACTGGCCTGTTGTAAATTCATAAGGGTTAGAAACCATACCATAAAGGTATTCACTCTCTGCTTCTGATTTTTCTATAGAGAAAAGTCCGCCTACATGATGTTTACCAAAATCACGACTATAAGATGCAGTAAAGTTTAACTGATAGTTATCAGTTCTGGTCATACTACGATTTAACTGACTTGGGTCACCATTAGCAATAGTTTGCTTAATAAAATTACTTTCTGTTAAATATGAATTATAATCAGCATCACCAACCGGAGTATATAAATTGCCACCACTACCTGTACGAGTTAACATTTTGTAAATATCATAGGTTGAACCGAATTGATTAGTTTTGTCAGAGTTAATGCTCTTCGCATAAGACAAACGGATTTTCAAACCATTTAAGATTTTATTCCAACCGAAATCATATTCTACATTACCATTTACAGTAAGATTAGAGTTCATTGTACGACTATAATCTCCATTATTTTGCATCAAAGAATAAGAATATTCCTGATCATCATCTATTCGTGAATTGCTTATACCATAAGCAGAAATTGCATAACCGCCAACAGTTTCAGGGATATAGCGAGGACGAGTAAGCAACAACGTATAGTCTTTTTCACTGCTTGAACCACCTACTTTAATATAAGGAGTATTTTTCTTTCCATAGTCTCCCGAAACAGACATACCAGCCTTTAACCATTTACTAACGTTAACATCTACACCGGCACGATAATTCCAGCGATTATAATCCAGATTACCTAAATTGGCATTTTGATCAAAATAAGAGATTCCTGCATAATAGTTAGCTTTCTCTGAAGCACCGCTTATATTAACGCTATGTTTTGCTGTTGTTGCTACCTTCCAGTATTTATCGAGCAAATCATAATTCAGACCCTTCATTGCTTCTAATTCGTCAGCTTGATAAAGACCTGTTTTACGGTTCAAATCTGTTTTAGTTGGGTCGGCATCAGCTACAGCATTATAAAGGCGACCGTAATTGTAAGCACTCAACATTTTAGGACGAGCAACTTCATCGGCAAAACCAAATGTTCCTGAGTAAGAGATGCTTGGAGTACCCATTTTCCCTTTTTTAGTTGTAACCAAGATTACACCATTTGCAGCACGGGCTCCATAAACAGCAGCCGATGCATCTTTCAATATAGAAATACTTTCTACTTCTGAAGGATCTAGGTTGTTGAACGCTTCAGCTCCAAGATTTTGTGTACCTAAACCAACCTTAACATCGTTTGGATAAATATAGCCATCGATAACAAACAATGGTTGTTGAGCTGTACTACCAACTTCTGATAAAGAATTGGTATCACGAATGTAGATTGTAGCATTCTGACCCGGACGAGACATACCGCCGCTAACACTAACACCATTGATCAATCCGCTCAAAGTGCTAGCCAAACCACCTGCAGACAAATCTTTAATTTCATCCATAGGTACCGTTGCAACAGATCCGGTAAGGTGGGCTTTCTTTTGAGCGCCATAACCAACAACTACAACCTCATTCAGAGTTGTTTCATCTTGCTTCATAATAACGTCACCACCAGTTACAACCTGGCTTTTGTAACCAATAAAAGAAACTGTTAACTTAGCATCTTTAGGTACAGACAAGGTATAATGTCCATTAAGGTCTGT
>JGI20225J20221_1000051_pt2 | contig 47975 bp, 41 predicted proteins | sample BioMet4_FD_20221 | JGI IMG/M metagenome (IMG submission 20221) | reverse complement strand
TCCAGATGTGTGGTTAACGGCGCTCCGGTTTGCGCCGGGTTTCGGCCAGGGCCTGCGTGACCGAGGTGGCGGGGGCCGGGTCGGCGGGGACACCCCCAGCCTACGTTTTTGCCAGTTGGGTACCAATCCTCCTGCTACCCGGGCACGAAAGGGACTTCGGGTGGCTCGCGCTCGTTTTTGTGGACGCGCTTGAATACTTACAACACCGGTCCCCCGGTACGCGCGTTCGCCGCGCCGGTAGGTACAAGGATAGACCACCGTCCGCGGGCTTGCCGCGCACGAAAAACCGGGGGCGCTTAATATGCCTTGGGCGGATGTGGCCAGACCCAAAATAGTTCCGTGACGTTGGGCCCACCTCTACAATGGGGAAGGCGCGGCGACCGGGTCGGGCCGCCCGTAACTAAGACCCCGCGACGAACGGGGCACGCCGGGGTCGGGCGGGGTCGGCAAAAGGGTGACTCGCGTTGTTCGTTACCCCGAACGCGGTGTGAAGCGAAGTTATTAAAATATGATATTTTATTTTCCGTAAATATATAATTAATGCGTGGTCAAAAGCGTTGGCGTAACCCGCCGCACTGGAAACGCCGTCGCCGTCTATCCGGGGGAGGCGCAAAGGGCAGACGGCCAGCGTGAAAGGCCGCCTCAAGCATGCGGTTGGGCGTACTGGTGTTTACCCCCACCCAAAAGCCGCCAGCGCGGGCCGCAGGCGAGGATTGCGGCACGGCCCGGTGGGCCAGCCACACGCATTCCTGCGTATATTTGAGCTTGCGGGCGGGGTTGCTGGCCGGGGATGCGAGCACAGGCGCGCCCGGCAGGCACAGCCCAAGCATGCTGCCCGAATTGTTGCTGTGCACCCACAGGTCTGCGCCCTCGTGCTGCAAAAGCACGCTGAAGCGTTTGCGGCGCTGCACAAAGGCCGCCGTAATGCAGCAGGGCGGCAAGGGCAGCAGCGGGGCTGGCGTGGTTGCGGCGGGCGGGGTAAAACCCGCATGTTTGCTGTCAGAGCGCATTTACACCCCGGTATGAAGCTGCTAAAAACAGCCAGTTTGTGAGTCCACCTGCCGTTTACGGGTGCGTTGCATACGCCAAGGAGCCCCCTCATGCAGATTTCAGACCGTCTGAGCAGCATCAAACCTTCTCTGACACTCAGTGTCAACAGTCGCGCCCTTGAGCTCAAGGCCCAGGGCATTGCCGTAACCAGTCTTGCCGTGGGCGAGCCGGACTTTCCGACGCCCAAACATGTTTGCGATGCGGCCAAAGCGGCCATTGACGACAATTTTTGCCGTTATACCGCCGTGCCGGGCATTCCCGAACTACGCAAGGCTGCGGGCGCGTATTTTGAAAAAACTTACGGCGTGCCGGTCGCCATGGAATCCATTGCCATCGGCGCGGGCGGCAAGCACTGCCTCTATAATTTCATGCAGGCCACGCTCAACCCCGGCGACGAGGTTCTTGTGCCTGCCCCATACTGGCTCAGCTACCCCGACATGGTCATGCTGACCGGCGCAACCCCCGTGCCGGTGCTGGCCGGGCCGGAGCAGGGCTTTAAAGTGACGCCCGCCATGCTTGAGGCGCACACCACCGACAAGACCAAACTGCTTATCCTTAACTCGCCCAGCAACCCCACCGGCGCGGTCTACACCGAGGCCGAGTTTACGGCCATTATGGATTGGGCCATCGCGCGCGGGCTGTTTGTGCTCTCTGACGAAATTTACGACCAGCTTGTTTTCGCCCCGGCCAAGATGACCAGCGCCATCAGCTGGTTTGCCAGGTATCCCGAGCAGGTGGCCGTGCTCAACGGACTGTCGAAAAGCTACGCCATGACAGGCTGGCGCGTGGGCTTTTTGGCCGCGCACCCCACCCTGATCAAAAAGATCTCGGCCATGCAGGGGCACAGCACGTCAAACATCTGCTCCATCGCGCAAAAGGCGGGCCTTGCCGCCCTGACCGGCTCCATGGAGTGCGTGGACAAAATGCGCGAGGCCTTTGTGCGGCGGCGCGACCTGGCCATGAAGATCATTGAGGGCTGGCCCTTTGCCATCTGCCCCAAGCCCGACGGCGCGTTCTATCTCTTTTTGGACGTGTCCAGATGCTACGGCGGCAGCGTGAAAAACTCGACCGAGCTGTGCACCCTGCTGCTCGACAAGGCCCATGTGGCCGTTGTGCCGGGCGCGGCCTTTGGCGACGACAAGTGTATCCGCTTTTCGTACGCCGTGGGCGACGAGGTGCTCAAGGGCGCGCTGCAGAACATTGGCGCGGAACTGGCCAAGCTGGCTGCGGAGCCGAAATAGCAAAAACAGCGGCGCAAATGCCGCAAAAAATGGTCGCTGAAAAAAAATTTGCAAAATTGTATTGACAGTTAGGCCCTTTTTGGTCATTCTGCTTTTCGCCGTGGGGCTGTAGCTCAGTTGGGAGAGCGCTTGAATGGCATTCAAGAGGTCAAGAGTTCAATTCTCTTCAGCTCCACCAGATAGGTAATTAAAACCCCCGATCATTGAAAAATGGTCGGGGGTTTTTGCGTGTTTTTTATATGCTCAAGGCAGTTGGCCCCCTTATCTATTGTCATAGATGTGAGCCATAGCTATAGCCAGACCTTAAAAATGAGCATATTTTTTCATCACATCAGCTTGACGCTTGGAGCGGCAGCTAGTTATTGTTCATAAATTTTTCCCGCTGTGAATTGAATATAGGCGACATTTTCTGATATCTATTGATATTATGCACAACTATTTTGTATGCTTTAAATTTTACCCTTTTGGACTTTTAAGAAATCACAGAGGTGGTCGCGGAAAATTGGACAGCTTGTTAAGCTGTGTCCTCAACGAAGGAGGACTGTTTTCGATGTCAAAGAGACGGAATTTTTCAGCGGAGTTCAAGGTGGAAGTTGCACTAGATGCTCTGTCCGGCGAGTTAACTTTGGCAGAGCTGGCCGGTTAGTATGACGTGCATTCGGATCGCGGCAGCCAGTATTGCAGCATAGCTTACCAGAAAAAACTTCGCGCACAGCCTAGCCTGTTCCATGAGCAAAAAAGGGGATTGGTACGACAACGCCCCGATGGGGAGTTTCTGGGGCTTGTTAAAAAATGAGTTGACGCATCGTAAAAGCTACCGCTCACAGGCGGAAGCCATTGCAGGCGTAACAGAGTATATTGAAGTTTTTTATAATCGGCAAAGACGCCAGACCGCATTTGGCTTCTCTATTTGACGACCGACGTCAGGCAGTCCCTTTTTTTGACAATAGAAAGACATAGAGATACAAATAATTTTTTTTAAAAATAGCTGCCCCAATGCCCCTTGCTTTTTTCGTTAATTGGTCCAAAAGTGACCCACTTCTAAATGGTAGTGCCAACAAATTGGCCCTACTTACTTGCGTCATGGAAATAGCCCCACACAAACAAGCAACTAGGGAGGGCGGATTCAACTTGCAAGTGCAACACCCTCAAAGTTGAATGAAAAGGCAAGGTGGTATAGCCCTTTAGCCTCTCCATCCAACCAAAGATTGAGGGGCGTATGGGCTATGCACACCTTGCCAGGGAAGAACGGTACTACATCTGCCAGGCAGTGAAAAGTGGAACGTCACTGAGGGCCATAGCCAAAGCGATAGGCCGTAGCGTCTCAACTGTAAGCCGCGAACTTGCGCGAAATACCGGGGCGCGTGGCTACCGCTACAGGCAGGCACACAAGCGCAGTCAGAAAAGGCAGACCATTAAAGGGAAGAAGCGCATTGGCCTTGAGGTATGGACGTATGTTGAACAGTGTCTGCACCAGGACTTCAGTCCGGAGCAATTCTCTGGAGTTCTCAAACGCAAAGGTTTTGCCCTCAGTCATGAATGGATTTACCAGTACATTCTGGCGGACAAAAAACGAGGAGGGACGCTGCACAGCCATTTGCGCTGCCAGCGCAAACGCAAACGACGATANGGNAAACCTGACAGACGAGGNCAAATCAAGGGGCGNATCAGCATAGACACACGGCCGCCTATTGTTGACGAGCGTTCGCGNCTTGGTGACTGGGAGGCTGATACCGTTGAAGGGAGTAAAGGAGGCCCCGTTTTGGTAACACTNGCAGAGCGTAAAAGCCGTCTTTTCCTGTTTGGCAAGGCTCCCAACAAAAGCGCCAGCGAAGTAAGGCGGGTCATTGAAGGACTCTTGACACCCATTAAGGACTTTGTTCAGACTATTACCTACGATAACGGCAAGGAGTTCAGCTACCATGCCGATGTGTCAGCTACACTCGAGGCTCAGGGATTTTTTGCGCACCCCTACCATTCGTGGGAGCGTGGCTTGAACGAGAACTCCAATGGCCTTCTACGCCAATACTTCCCCAAGGGGGTAAGCTTGGCATCGGTCACGCAAGATGAGATCATAGCGGCAATGTGCCGCTTGAACTGGCGGCCTAGAAAATGCCTTGGGTTTAAGACACCCTATGAAGTTTTTTTAGAAGACGCCAATACCCAAGGACTGGGTGTTGCACTTTGAACTTGAAACCGCGGAGTGTATATATAGTGTCAGCCAGAATTTCACTAATAATTCCCTGTTATAATGAAGAAAATACACTTGCTAGTTGTGTTGAAAAGTGCCTTACATTGCGTGAAAGAGGCATCAATCTTGAACTCATTATTGTGGATGATTGTTCCACTGACCGCAGCAATGTCATAGCCGCTGAACTTGCCGCTGCCCATCCAGAAGTTGTAGCTCTCCACCATACAGTCAATCAGGGTAAGGGTGCTACCCTTCGTACTGGATTCATACATGCTACTGGTGATTATATCGGTATTCAGGATGCCGATGCAGAATATGATCCCAATGACTATCTGACATTGCTGGTACCTCTGCTGGAAGGTAAGGCAGACGTGGTATATGGTTCGCGGTATCTACGGCAAGAAACCCGCCGGGTGCTATACTTTTGGCATACATGGATGAATAGGTCGCTCACATTTATATCCAATATGTTTACCAATCTAGATATCAGCGACATGGAAACCTGCTATAAACTTTTTCGCCGCGAGACCATTCAGTCTATCGCGCCAAAGCTACAAGAAAATAGATTTGGCTTTGAGCCAGAAGTAACAGCACTTGTCGCCCAAATGCATTGGCGTGTGTACGAATGCGCCATTCATTATAAGCCCCGCACCTATGAGGAAGGCAAAAAAATCGGCTGGCGCGATGGTGTCCACGCGCTCTATTGTATTATGCACTACAGCGCCCCTTTTGCTGCATTGCCAATGCAGATACTGTTGTATTTTTTTATTGGTGCAATCAGCGCACTCTCTAACATAGTATCATTTGCTAGCTTGCTGGGACTCGGCACCAGCATGACAACTGCCATAGTAATTTCATTTATACTCTCGACCGCAATCAACTATTCGCTGTGTATTTCCATTCTTTTTCAACATAATGCCCGATGGTCGTCGCCCAAAGAAATAGTCGCATATGGAGTTCTTTCAATAATCATGCTTGGCATTGATTATGCTGTAACTTATGGTTTAGTTGCCCTCACTATTTCGCCGATATGGAGTAAATTTTTGGCAGCAGTTGTTGGTTTTTCCGGCAATTTTGTTTTACGCAAATACGTTATTTTTTATCCAAAGCGGGCTGCCTAGTTCAGCCTATCGTGACACATAATTTTGCTGCAAGACGCACAACTTGTGTGGGCTATGCCCACAACTGAAAACTGAGCTGCAAAAGTAAAGAGTCATTATTACTATAATCCATATACACACATAGGCCAAGAACAAGCATGAAAGAAGAACTACTGGAACCGCTGCTGCGAAAAATGCGAATTAGCCGCATACTCCCTATCATCAAAAAATATCCACAATGTAATCTTCTGGATGTTGGATGCGGTTGGGAAGCACGTTTGCTGCTCAGTATTGAGGATCATATTTCTAAGGGGGGCGGCATTGATTTTAAAGCTCCTAATATTTGCCGCAACAAAATTTCTACTATAGCTGCTGAAATTTCAAAAACCTTGCCTTTTGAAAGTAACAGTTTTGATGTTGTAACCCTTCTTGCTGTGCTGGAACACCTTTCATTCCCAGAAGATATTCTGAGAGAGATCAACAGAGTGCTTAAACCCGGTGGGGTTCTTGTTGGTACGGTTCCTAGCAAAATTGCTCAACCTGTTCTTGAATTCCTTTCTTATCGCCTAGGCATCATTAATCCAAGGGAAATCAGAGATCATAAACGCTATTATGACAAGGATAGCTTGGCTGACATTTTGCAACATGCTGGTTTTAATGATATTAAGCACAACTATTTCCAATTAGGTATGAATAATTTCTTTATGTCATACGCAGCAGACATGTTACGCAGTTGATAATCAATGTAATTCTATTACGTATGGATTTAAATCTTTAGGGTTACTAAATCCTAAAATTTTTTCTATACCAAACATAAATATTGCATCTACCTTTGAAATATCGCTAACATCTTTAACATGGGTAATTCTACCTTTCCATCCATCTTTTTTAAGTAACACCCATAATGGGTATTCCCAACTATCACCTCCAATGACTAACCCAATATTGGGATGTGTTTTCAAGATATTAACCGCAGCCATGTAATCGTTGTAATATTTTTTATAGTTAATAAAATAATTTTTTTCCCTGTTTAAATTTATACTAACCTCAGGAACAATATTTTGTTTCAAGATTGGTCGAGAAGCATTATAAATATTAGTTGTTATGCCGTAAAAAATAAGGATTGCTATACATATTTTTTTTGACATATTTTTTTTGTTTAGAACTAAAGCGACCATCGGTGACACAAGGAAAAAAAGTGTTTGCTGAAACCTAGTTATCCAAGGTTGCCAGCCTACAGTGCAGCAAAAAAGCATGCTCGCAGCGATAACACAGACCCCATATATTTTCCCGTTTATATCTCTTTTAAAAAAGAAAACAGGGACACAAAAAAGAAACAAGAGCATGTGTACTATGGCTTGTGCTGTATCTTCATGAAAGCTGAAGTAATTTCTATCTTTGAATTCACCCCATCGATAGAAAGTTTTTTTATCTATATCTAGTGCATCTATCGTATGTTTAATAATAATTGTTGCAGAATTATGAATCTGTTTAAAATAGGGTATTTCAAAATTAATCGCAATATTGCAAATAATATTAGCAATGAAATTTTTTGGCGAAGGCTGTAGAAGCGTTTGTTCAGTTGTTTCACCGCCCCAAATGCTTCCATAATGCGTGTAGTTTTGAATAAATAATGGTAAATTAAGCATGAAAAATATCAGACCAGCACAAATTGCAGTCAAAAGACGTTTTTTTATTTTTGATAAGGCGTGTAGGGAGAAAAATAGCACAAATGAGGCTGCCAATGGGTATGCGGTTCCTTTAGTCATACATGCTAAACCCAGAGCCGCGCCAAACATTAGGCCATTTAACAGGGTGCTTCTTTCCCACCAAAGTAATGAAAGAGACGCAAGGCTTGTCACCCACCAACTTATTACAAGGTCATTCTGTGTGCTTGAGGCTTGCAGGATAGCCATCGGCACAGTTGCACTGATAATTGCAGCTAAAAGTTGCCCTTGACGCGATGCACCTAGTTGTTTTGCAATAAAAGATATGTTAATAAGTGTACTTATATATGCAACCCACTGTAAGCTATTGTAAAAGATGTCAGAGCCTGAAAGTGCCCGTAGTTGCACCAAACAAATTTCTGCAAATTGCCCCATTACATTTTGTCGTGGAATCCACGTGGGGTAAAATGAAAGTGTACCGTTTTGCAGCCAATGCTCAACCCTTGGTAGATGGTACGTCATGGAATCCCAGTTGTTTGGTGGATATATTATTCCTATAGCTAAAGGGATAGTTGCCAATGCCATCAATAAATAAATTTTCCACGTCAGCTTCAAGCGAGGTACCATTATTGGCTTCCATAAAGCTAAAGAAACTGAACAAATAAAAAAAATAATCCACGCTACAGTCAATGTAGGGGCAGATATTTTTTCAAAAAAGCTTAGCGCCATTGTTGTAAAGGCGACCATCAATCCCCATACTACACAAGAATATAAATAGTTTTCTCGATATGAGTCGCATTTCTTAATAAAAAAAATCGCTAATAGCGTAAAATAGGGCAATAAACCAATAATAAACATATTACCTCGCTGTTCATTAACTTCTTTTTTTGTCCGAAAATTACATGAGATAGTTTGAGATTTTTTCTCAAATCGTCAACTTTCTAATTTCTTGGTTTGATAAATTTTGAGAAAAATTATCTCAAAAAACTCTCAATTTGCAACATTTTTTTTGGGGGGCCGGTTTGTCTTATGCCGCCTTTGAGGTCGAATTTCCTTCGTATTATACTTCCATTGGCCGACGGCCGTCAAAAGCTGTATGCGGGTGCTGCTCACTACAGAACTGAAACAAGTCTCTAAGTATTTTAATGGGTTGGATGCCTATTTCCACTTCCCGCAAATAAAAACACTCCCATTTGACTGACCACCAGAGACGTTCGATCATCACTATCCATCCAGCAGTCTTTACCGTCCACGGAGATAGCCACACCGCCATCCGTGAGTGCTTGAATACGTTCCAGACTGGTAAACTGCGAACCTTGATCCCTATTAAAGATTTCCGGCACTCCGTAACGATTAATAGCCTCTTCCAGAGCTGCCAAACAAAAATATGCATCCATCGTGTTCGACAGACACCAAGCAAGCACGGCACGACTGTTACAGTCCATAATTGCGACCAGATACAGGACCCTCGCTTCATTGGCACATATGTAATATCGGTGTACCACACCTGATTCTGCCGACTAATTCGTAATCCGCGCAGCATGTATGGATAAATCTTTGTTCGGGATGCCGCACTCTCGTTCTGGGCTTCTGGTAGATCGCCAAGCCCCATCTTGCGCATCAACCTCCGCACTCGGTCACGTCCAATCTTGATGCCCTGATGCCATAAATGCTTTTTCATCTGGCGCGAACCATAAAACGGTGCCTCCAAAAACTGCTCGACGATACGCCTCATCAGTTCTAGATTCACTGCTGATTCGCCTTTCGGGCGATGATGCCAAGTTGACCTGGACAACCCGATGAGGCAACACTGACGACAAATACTGAGCCGAAGATGCCCTCGTTCAATCACCCCACTTCGCCCGAGACTCACCGTTTGGAGAAGGCTCGCTCTAAAAAAACTTTTTCCACGGTCTATTGGCCTATTTTGGCGTGAAGTCCCCGTGTTTCGGTCTCAACATTTTTCTTCACGGTCGCGCCGTCCACGAAAAGCGCCCCATGCCTTCCTTAGCTGACGCTTCCAACTGATGGTCTGCATCGGATGCACGTCATACTAACCGGCCAGCTCTGCCAAAGTTAACTCGCCGGACAGAGCATCTAGTGCAACTTCCACCTTGAACTCCGCTGAAAAATTCCGTCTCTTTGACATCGAAAACAGTCCTCCTTCGTTGAGGACACAGCTTAACAAGCTGTCCAATTTTCCGCGACCACCTCTGTGATTTCTTAAAAGTCCAAAAGGGTAAAATTTAAAGCATACAAAATAGTTGTGCATAATATCAATAGATATCAGAAAATGTCGCCTATATTCAATTCACAGCGGGAAAAATTTATGAACAATAACTAGCTGCCGCTCCAAGCGTCAAGCTGATGTGATGAAAAAATATGCTCATTTTTAAGGTCTGGCTATAGCTATGGCTCACATCTATGACAATAGATAAGGGGGCCAACTGCCTTGAGCATATAAAAAACACGCAAAAACCCCCGACCATTTTTCAATGATCGGGGGTTTTAATTACCTATCTGGTGGAGCTGAAGAGAATTGAACTCTTGACCTCTTGAATGCCATTCAAGCGCTCTCCCAACTGAGCTACAGCCCCATGAGGAGAAATCAGTTATACCTTTTGGCTGCGAGGCGCAAGTATTTATTGCACTTAGTCAAAAGAAAATGCGGAGAGCGGCGCACCCATGGCCCTGCCGTGCCAGGCAAGCTTGCCCTGCGCCGCACCTGCGGCCCCGGCAATCACCATCAGGGGGATAAGGTGCTCCTCGCGCGGGTGGGCAAAGTGCGCGCCGGGGGCTTTTTGCCACTCCGCAAGGGCGGCGTTGCGCAAGGCGGCGTCCGGGGTACACACGGTTTTTGTCAGCCAGTCGTCAAAAATCGTCGCGCCCTCAATGGACGTGTTGTCTCTGTAGTGGAAGGCCCCCATATTGTGAAAGCTCATGCCGCTGCCCACAAACAGCACCCCCTCGCTGCGCAGTGGGGCCAGCGCGCGTCCAAGGGCCAGATGCTCCTGCGGGTCGAGCCCGCGCCGCAGCGAGATCTGCAGCGTGGGCATCTGCGCCTGCGGGTACATAAGCAGGCCGGGCACAAATACGCCGTGGTCAAAGTCGCGGGTGCTGTCCTCTGCCAGCGTCATGCCCGCTGCCCGCACGCACTGCCGCACCCGGTCAAAAAACTCCGGCGCTGGCGGCGCTGGCCACTGCAATTCATAGGTATGCGGGGGAAAGTCGTAGTAATCATAATACAGCGCGGGATCGCGCGTGGAGAGCAGCGTAAACTGCGGCTGCTCCCAGTGGGCGGAAAAAACAAGCAGCGCCTTGGGCTGGGCGGGCAGCGCGGCGGGGATGCTACGCATCCAGTCGCCAAGGGCCTTCCATGTGTCCGGCGGTGACCAGTCCATAAAAAAGCAGGGGCCGCCGCCGTGGGGGATGTAAAATGCGGGCATGATCATGGGTCGCCTCGCTTGCTGGTGGGGTAGCGACGGCTGCGCTTATGCTGATACGCAACCGTACTGCAAGTCTAGCGTCAATCGGCGGCGAGGCCAAGTGCCGCGCAAAGGCGGGCGCATGGCGCAAGGCTGGCGGGGGCGAAAAAGCAGCTATTCCGTATGGCCCCAGCCCCGCACTGCGGCCAGGGTTTCGCCTTTGTATGCCGGGCTATTGTGCGCCGTTATTTTGCCGCAAAACACGCTGCCACAGAAGCGCAGGTTCAGTTTTCCCTGCAGGCAGGGCGCGGATTGCTGGCCACGGCAGGCCTGTCCGCCGTGCTGGTCAGACGGCGGGTCGANAAATGATTATGCGAAAACCAGAGGCAAGCTCAGCNGGGCAGAATGGGTACGTACACATCGTGCGTGCCAGACTGGAAAAAGCGGCTGTCGTAGCGTTCAAAGCAGGGCTTGTCGACCTGTACGGGAAAGCCCTCGGCCGTTTGCGGCCATACATCATACATATAGTCATAGGCCTCGCGGAGCATGCCCGGAGCCGGTATGCGGCAGCAGGCGTACAAGCCCCCCGGCAGAATAACTTCGCTCATGCCCATGGGCGGCTCGGCAATGTCCGGTGCTTCCATGGCCGCCCAATAGTTGAAGGCCAGCCCCTTGTGGTCGGTAAAGACAGAAACCCCGTACGATGGCCCCTGATANGCGTTCTGGGCCTTGCCGCTCAACTCCGGCATGCGGTGGGCAAAAACATCGCTCCACAAACGGGGACAGTCAACGGGGGCTTTGTGCAGNGTCGTGTGTATACTCACGCCAACAAGGCGCACTTGTTGGTACTGCAGCACCGTGACAGCAAAGGGCACTGGCATGATTGTTCCTCGGCGGGCTTATCATAAGGGCAACAGGTAATAATGGCCTTGCATCGGTCACTGCATTACCTGTATCACGCATCTCAGCAGAACTGCATGAACCAGTTATGGAAAAGTGTCAACATGGTATGCTAGTATGATAGTAAAGCTGTATTGGCTATCTTGCTGAATTAACAAACACTAGTTATATTTTATATATAACCTAATAAAATTGCAAATTATTTTGCATGGCCACAAAACCGCCCTCGTCGCAGTCGTCCACGTGGACAGCCCTTGCGGCTGCCGCTGTATGCAGATCATACCCTAAGCCGTAACCGCGCCCCTTGCGCCAAAGGAGCCGCCCTGCGCCGCACNGCCCGGTTTACCCGTCGCGAGTTCTGTTCTTCACGCTGGCCAGCGGCGGCAAGGTGTGCGACTTCCGCTACAAGAAGGGCAGGGAAGTGACCCAGGGGTGGGATCTGTAGAAACCGCCACGGGGCCCGCCCAGATGGACGCGACATGGCAGATGCGCCAAAACAAAAGCGCGGCAGAGGCCTGAACCCCTGCCGCGCTGCATTTGCTGNTTTAGCGGATCAGCATTTTTTGACCGCCAGCACGTCCTTTTCAACCAGCTTGCGCATGGTTTCCGCACAGCGAAAGATATCCCGCCCCACGATGTCGGCCTCTTCGAGCAGAGAGGTGTTGCCGTCGGCGTAGGCAAGCAGATCCATCATCAGATCAACCTGCTCGGTACAGGACGACTTGGTGCTCAGCGTGGGGTAGAGGCCCCGTTTGCCAAGCTGCGGCTCGCACAGCACGCGCGGCTCGTAGGTGACGTTTTCTTCCAGCGCCTCAAGTATGCGGGTCATGATGTTTACGCTGCCCTCAAGGCCTTTTTGCGTTACCAGCGAGCAGTCGTCCAGCGAGGTGTGGTACTCGGGGTAGGCGTGGTACTTGCTGCGCATGACGCTGCACAGGGGCAGATCAATGCCGGGCGAGCAGTACTGGCGCTCGTCGCTCTCGCGGTTCAAAAACGTGTAGCTTTTGAAATCGGGCGCAAAATGTCGCAGCACGTGCAGGGCCGCTCTGTCTGCCAGCGTGTCGCCTCGGCGGCTGGGCAGGTACGAATACGCGCGCTCGTCGCCCATACAGGTAAGGTTGAAGCCCGCCGCCACATTGCGGCGCAGGGCCTCGTAATTGCGGCTCAGGTAGGTGATGGAGCCGATGGTCTCGGGCACAAAGACAAAGCGGTACGTGTAGCGACGGGGCTGCTGCGCCGCCCACTGGGCCAGAGCCGTGGCCACCACCGGGCCGGAAAGCTCGTTGTTGGCCATGGAGGGATGGCAGATGTAGGTGGAAAGAAAAATTTCTTTTTCGCACTGGCCGGGGATGACAAGCTCGCCGTAGGTCAGGTGCCCAGGTGCAAGCGTGGAATCGATAACCGCGCGATACATGCCGGGGGCAAGCTTTTGCCGCTGCTCGTGGGAGATGCAGAACCCCCAGCGCCGGGCGTAGTACGATGTGACGTAGGGGATGGCCTTGGGCATTTCGGGCAGCGAATGCAGGTGGTTTTGCAGATCGTCAAGCGAAATCGTGCAGTCCACCGGTTCGGAATAACCCATGACATGCAGATTGCTGTCGGCAAAGTCTGCGATGACTTCGCCCGACGGGCCGGTGAGGCGCGCTCCGGCGATGTTCCATTCGTCCGGAACAGTCCAGTCAAAAACCTTGGAGCCTGAGGGCACTTCAAATGTGCGCAAATTGGGCAATTCTTCCTGCAGTATGCGCAACGTCTGCCGCACCCCGTCGCCCGTTATGCTGCGGCATATGGGAAAAAGCCTGCGGAGAAAGTCGTGGAAGCTCGTCATTGTCCTTCCTTGTGGTGCATTGCGTGAGGCAGCATTTCCCATGGGGGCGGCAGCCCTGATTGCCGTATTCCTGTGGAGCGTCGGCAGCAATGCCTTTCGCGAGCTTGCTTATGGCTACTAGGCCGCGCCGTCAAGCAGCAATTTCCCGCATAAAGGAAAAAGATGCCCGCATTCCCCATAAAGGGCGTATTGTTTCCCGTTGCGCAGGTCAAGACTGCCATTCATGATCGCGGGCAACGGGCCTCAACAGGCAGTGCCGGTCTGGCANGANNNNGCGTGCCTTTTAAACAATACCATATAGATCTTGCATAGAAAAGCCCGGAATCTGGAGCACTAAATTTCCTTTGCCTCAGCCCCCTATGCTGGTATGCAAAAAGTGCTGGTGCAATGCAAGCAACCGTACGTAAAAACAGCCAGAATTGGAGATAATATGTCTGCCGTTTCACTTACAGAAGCACAAAGTCTGGGCGAAAATATTCTGAAAGCGCACAATGTAGGGCAGCGCAACGCCGAGCTGACCATCGCCTCGCTGCTTCGGGCTGAGATGGAAGGCCTGCCCTCGCACGGGTTTTCGCGCATCCCGTATTATGCCGCGCAGTCGGCCGCCGGCAAGGTTGACGGTCACGCCGTACCCGTTGTGCAAAGGCCAAAACCCGGCGTGGTCACTGTGGACGCCTGCTGCGGATTTGCCTTCAGCGCGTTTGCAGACGGTCTGCCCGTGGCGGCCCAGGCTGCAAAAGAAGAGGGCGTGGCCCTGCTTGCCGTGCGCAATTCGCACCATGCCGGGGTGTTGGGGTTCCCTGTGGCGGATCTGGCGGAGCAGGGTCTGGTAGCTCTGGGTTTTGCCAACAGCCCGGCGTCGCTCGCGCCCTACGGCGGCACAGCGGTGACCTTTGGCACCAATCCCCTGGCCATGGCCTGCCCCCGCAAGGACGCGCCGCCGCTGGTCATAGACCTTTCCATGGGGCTGCTGGCGCGGGGCAAAATTTTGCAGGCGGCCAAAAAGGGAGAGCTTATCCCCGAGGGCGCGGCAGTGGACGCGCAGGGCAATCCCACGCGCGACCCGGTCAAGGCTTTTGAAGGAGCGTTGTTGCCCTTTGGCGGCCCCAAGGGCTACGCACTGGCGCTGATGGTTGAGATCATGTCGGCCGGGCTTACCGGCGCGTCGCTGTCCATCGAATCCTCATCGCTGTTTACGCCCGACGGCCCCCCGCCGCGTCTTGGGCAGAGCTTTGTGATAATGGACCCGGCAGCCACGGCAGGGGCAAACTTTGTGGACCGCGTGGAGCACCTGCTTGCCTTTATAACCGGGCAGCCGGGCGCGCGCCTGCCCGGCGACCGCCGCATTGGTCTGAGCCAGTCTGCACGGCAGAGCGGCAGCATTGACCTGCCCGACGACCTGCTGGCCCAGCTGCGGGGCATGTGCTAGCCGCAGCAGCTGTTGCGGCTGGTTTTGTCGCCAGCATCGCCGTTGGCAGCCCGTCATGGCGGCGGCCTGCGGGGCGGGCTGCCGGGGGCAGGTTATTTAAAGGGAAAGTACAGCTCCCACAGGCGCGAGAGCGGCAGAATGATGCCCAGCGCGGGCAGCATGTTGATAACCGGAAATATCTTGATGTCGCACATGCGCAGGCCCGTGGCCACAAAGATGACGCCGCCGCAGGCCGTAAAGTCGTTGAGCATGGCCGGGGTCATGAGCGGGGCGATGGTTGTGGCCCCCATGTAGATGAGCGCCAGAATGGCAAACTGCGGCAGGGCGATAAGGCTGACGGAAAACCCCAGGATGGAGCCGAAGACGACGCCCGAAAACATGTCCAGAGCCGCCTTGGTCAGCAGGATGTCGGGCTTGCCGGTCAAACCTTCATGAAAAGCGCCCAAAAAGCCCATGCTGCCAAAACAGAAGGCGGCCACCAGGGTTATGACCATCAGAAAAAAATTTTCGTCGCCCAGGCGTTTGCTTTTCAGCAGGCCGAATATGGCCCGCAGGGCTTTTTGCAGCAGCGCTTCGGCATAGAGTATTTCGCCCAGCATGGTGCCGAGGATAAGCGCCACCGTAACTGCGGGCAACGCCTGCGCCTTGCCCACAAGGGATGTGCCGAGGCACAGGGTTATTACGCCAAAGATGGAGGGCAGGGCCTTTTTCAGCCGCTCAGGAAAAATATCGGCAAAGACGACGCCGATAATGCCGCCGACAAACAGACCTCCACTGTCCACAAGGGGCCCTATCATGTGCGTACTCCGCATGCTGGCATAAATCGTTCTGAAAGGCGGACAGGACTGGCGTATCTGCAGGCCGGAGTGGAGCGATGTGCTGATGCCAATGTGTTTGCCCAACAATAAAAAAACGCGCAGGCGTTGGGCCGCCTGCGAGCCAAAACATTCACTAAGATGGATTTTGAATGGCGGTTGGGTAACACAGGGCATTGGGGTTTACAACACGCCCGCCAAGGCTGGATTCGAAACAAAAAAAGGAGAAAACATGATTGTTCGCACATGGCACGGCTGCGTTCCCGAGGCGCGCGGCGCGGCTTTTGCCGAGCACCTGCGCAAAACAGGCGAGGACCACGCCAAAAGCGTGCCGGGCAACCTGGGAGTGGCCGTCAGACGCATGAATTTTCGGGGCTGGGAGCATTTTTTCTTTGCCACATGGTGGACATCGCTTGAGGCTGTAAAAGCCTTCGCGGGCGAGGATTACCAGCTGGCGGTGCACTATCCGGACGACGAGCGCTTTGAGCTGGTGGCCGATCCCTACGTGTTTCACCATCAGGTGGATCATATGGAGCCGCTGTAGCGACGGGTTGATCGGGAGAGCGGGTGATATACATACTCATAGGCCTTTGCGGCATTGCGGCCGGCGCCATAAGCGGCGTTGTGGGCACGGGCTCGTCCATCATCCTGCTGCCGGTGCTGAGCCTGGCCTTTGGCCCCAAGGCGGCCATCCCCATTATGGCCGTGGCCTCCATAGCGGGCAATGCGTCGCGCGTGCTGGCCTGGCGGCGACAGATCAACGTAAGGGCTTTTGCCTGGTATACGGTCGCCGCTGTGCCTGCGGCGGTGCTGGGCGTGCGTACGCTATGGATCATGCCCCCGGACGTTTCCAACCTGTGTATCGGCCTGTTCTTTTTTGTGCTCATCGTTTTGCGCCGGGCCAGCCGCACACGCGCCATGCGGCTTGGCCCACGGCAGATGGCGCTGGCTGGCGGGATTGTGGGTTACCTTACGGGCGTCGTCTATTCCACCGGGCCGCTGACCATCCCCATTTTTGCCGGTTTTGGCCTGGCCAAGGGGGCGCTGCTCGCCACAGAGGCGGCGGCTTCCATTGCCGTGTACCTGGCCAAGGCGCTTGCCTTTGGGGCTGTGGGGGGGCTGCCTCTGCCCGTGCTGTGCAACGGCCTTGTGGTCGGGGCCGCGCTGGCGCTGGGCACGTTTGCGGGCAAGCGCTTTGTACTTGGCATGTCCGAGGCTACATTTCGCCTGCTTATTGACCTGATGCTGGCCTGCGCGGGCCTTGCCATGACTGGCAACGCGCTGTTTTGCCTGGCTCGGTAGCAAGCAAAATCGGGCAAATTGCGCCCCCTTCACAAAAGTTCGTATGAGGCATAACAGACCCTTGAAGAAGTGCGCGGCGCAGGTACCCGCAGCACAACGTCAAGACGCTGCATTGCGGCACAGCAAAAAAACAGGGACACAATCCATGGCACAGCATTACATGAAATACGGCGACAAGGAATTTTCCGTGCAGCTCGGTAATGGTCTTATCGCAGCGGAACTGCATTCAAACATGGTTGCCCTGCCCCGCAAAAGCGCCCTTGAACATATCAACGAGGCCCTGGACAACCCCATCGGCAGTCCCCGGCTGGAGGAAATGCTCAAGCCCGGCCAGACCGTATGCCTTGTGGTGCCCGATTCTACACGGTTGTGGCAGTCGCCCAGCGTCTACGTGCCTGCGGTCGTCGCCCGACTGAACAAGTGCGGCATACGCGATGCGGATATCCGTATTCTTACGGCCACCGGTACACACCGGTCCATGTCGCGCGAGGAGCACATCGCCATCGTGTCCGAGGATATTTACAACCGCATTACGGTCATCGACCACAAGTGCCGGGAATCGGCCGACATGGTCAAGGCTGGCGTGACCAGCCGGGGAACCGAGGTGTGGTTTAACCGCGTCGCCATGGAGAGCGACCATATTATCCTCACCGGCGGGGTGGTGTACCATTTTTTGGCCGGGTACGGCGGCGGTCCCAAGTATCTGCTGCCGGGCATAGCCAGTTACGAGACCATCCAGCGGCACCATAACCTGGCCCTGAACAACGGCTTTGGCAGTGGAACCAACGCAGCCGTGCGCAGCGCAAATATGGAAAACAGCAATGTTTTTCATGCCGATCTGGAAGAGGCGGCCCTGCTGGCCAAGCCCAGCTTCCTGCTCAACGTGGTGGTGGACGACAACTACAACATCATAAAGGCCGTGGCGGGCGATATGGTGCAGGCTCACCGCGAGGCCTGCGGGCTTGTCGACGCCATTGACGGCGTTGACGTAAGCGAGCGTACGCCCATGGTTATCGCCAGCGCTGGCGGCGCGCCCAAGGACATCAATTTTTATCAGACCATTAAAACGCTGGCCAATGCCCTTGCCGTGGTAAGCCCTGGCGGCACCATCATCATACTTTCCGCCTGTACTGAAGGCTTTGGCAGCCCGGACACGCAGCGCCAGATCTGCAATTTTGACAACATGCAGGCGCGCGAAAAAGACCTGCGCGAAAACTTTTCCATAGGCAGCTACGTGGGCTTTTTGTTTGCGGAATCGGCCGAAAAGCACAACCTGATCATGGTCAGCGCCATGGACCCCGCTGACTTTGCCAAAACAAAAATTCACATCACCAAAACGCTGGATGAAGCTCTGGAGCTTGCAAAAAAATGTAATGGAGGCCGCGAGCTGCGCGCAACGCTGCTGCCGCACGGGGCCAATACCCTGCCCAAGCTTCAGGGCCGCGCGTAGGGCTAGCGCGGTTATTTTGCCAGAAACTTCAAGGCTTTGGATGCTGGCTGCGCATATAGCGCTGCCAGCATCCAAAGCCTTTGTATTTGTTCTTAGATAATAGGAGACACGAAACGGGGTAAAAATTTATAGACTGCATCACGAGTACACAGGCCCATTGCGAAAGGATGAACTGATTACTTGGAAATGTGTAGAAAATACGATATTCCCTATCAATGCAAATTGCGGGGGTTCAATGCGCATTATCTATAACACGTGTACAGACGCGCCTTTCAATCTTGCAGCAGAAGACTGGCTGCTGCATAACTCTGATGCCGACGTCTTTATGTTGTGGCGCAATGCCTCAGCTGTTGTCGTCGGCCGCAACCAGAACACGTATTCCGAAATCAACGAGGACTACGTGCGCGAAAACCATATCCCCGTGGTGCGCAGGCTTACGGGCGGCGGGGCGGTTTTTCACGATCTGGGCAACATCAACTTTACCTTTATCAGCCTCAACAACCAGGCGGGGTTGCTTGACTTCAGGCGGTTTGCGGGGCCCATCATCGAGGCGCTGAATTCTCTTGGGGTCCCCTGCAAGTTTAACGGGCGCAACGATATGGTGGTGGGAGAGAGCAAAATTTCGGGCAATGCGCAGCATTCGCACCGCGACCGCCTGTTGCACCACGGCACCCTGCTGTATTCCGCCAACCTTGATTCCGTCTCCTCCGCGCTCAGGCCCAGCCCGGCCAAATACACCGACAAGTCTGTCAAAAGCGTGCGAGGCCGCGTGCGCAATATCGTGGATTTTTTGCCCCAGCCCATGCCCATTGAGGAGTTCATCGACTATCTCATGCGATTTGTTGCTGGCGGCCAGGCCAGTGGCACCTGTCTGCGGCCGGACGAAATATCGGCCATCGAGGCCCTGGCCGAAGAACGTTACCGCTCATGGTACTGGAATTTTGGCTATTCGCCCAATTATGCCTTTGAGCGCAGTGCAAAAACGCCGGGCGGCGTGCTTGAAGTGCATATGGACGTGCGCGAGGGCATTATTGTCGACATTCGGCTGTTCGGCGACTATTTTGGCGTGCGCGACGTGGTGGAGCTTGAGGACATGCTTTGCGGCTGCCGGCATGAGCGTTCGGCCCTCGAGCGGCGTCTGGCCCTGGTGCATATCGAGGCATACATTCAGGGCGTGGGCGAGCGTATTTTTCTGGACTGTCTTTTTTAGCCCCTGGCCTTGGCGGCAAAGGGGCTTTTGCGGTCCCTTGGGCACTTTCTGCATTGTCTTTCGACAATATACTTCGTAAGTTTTGCGCATCTGGTTGCGCGGCGCTCGGATGCACCTGCTGAGAGGAGCCTGCCGGCCCACATGAACACGCAGGCCAAACGCCGGGCATCCTCAATTTGTATGCAGCATGCGTGTAAATACTTACATGATGTAAGTATTTAGGGCCAGCAGGGGCTGCACCGCTGGATATTTTGCTTCATACACAGATATTTTATCGATTGGCAAATAGATAACTAACTACTGTTTAGCTATACACCTATGAGGGCAGCATGAGCGCTTCCACGAGAGAAATAGTCGGTATGACCCTTGGCCGCACGGCCCGCATGTGGCGAAACAAGCTTGACGAGCGCCTGTCGCCGCTGGGGTTGACCCAGGCACGCTGGCTGGTGCTGATGCACCTTTCGCGCATGGGCGGCGAAGCGCCGCAAAAGGAGCTTGCCGCCTCTGTGGGGGTGGAGGGTCCGACCCTCGTGCGCGTGCTCGACGGTCTTGAGCGTCTGGGCCTTGTGCAGCGTCTGGGTGTGGAGGGAGACCGCCGCGCGCGGCGTGTGTGTCTTACCGCCACGGCCGATGGCGTCATAAGCGATATCATGCGCATAGGTGCGAACCTGCGCGCGGTAGCCCTGCTCGGCATCACTGACGCCGAGATCGAGAGTTTTTATCGGGTGCTTGAGACGATCATGACCAATCTGGCCGCAGCGTCGTCAAAATAGCACGCGTTAACGCAGTGCGGGGCTCCCGGTTTCATGCCGTTTTCCCCTTCGCCGCCCGCGCCCAGGTTTGAACATGGCAGGGGCTTCTACCGTCTGCGCCGCAGCTGGGGCAGGACGGTGGCGCAAAAAATGCCGCCAAGTATGGCCAGGGCGCTCACCAGTAGGCGCAGGCTCAGGCCCTCGTCCATAAGCAGCGCGCCGCCGACGGCGGTAATGAGCGGCACGCTCAGCTGCACCACTGCGGCGGAGGGCACGCTGAGCCAGTGCAGCACCGCATACCACAGCACATAGCCAAGGGCCGAGGCCAGCGCACCAGCGGCCAGCGCGCAGGCAACCCCCGCGCCAGACCAGGCTGCGGGCGCGCCCAAGGTATTGAAAAAGGCTCCCCAGGCAAGCAGTGCAAGGGCCAGCGGCGCGCAGCGGATAAAATTGCCCGCAGTGGCCGCTGTCGCGTCGTTGCCCCCCCTGCCGCAGATGGTATAGACCGCCCAGCACAGGCCGGAGCAGAATATGACCGTGGCCGCTCCCGCCGGGGGGGCGTCCAGCCCCGGCAGCAGCAGATAGACAAGGCCCGCCATGGCAATGCCAATGCCCAGGCTCTGCGCCCTGCCGGGCCGTTGCCCCAGCAGCAGCCCTGCGGCAAGCATGCCCGCCTGCACCGCAACCGCTATGATCAGCGCCCCGGCGCCGGCAGAAAGCCGCACATAGGCCCACGAAAAACACGCCATATAGCCAAACAGCGCCAGCGCTGCGCCCCAGCTGCCCGCGCGTAGCGCATTGCCGCCGCGCCGCCGTTGAAGCAGCCAGAGCATACCGGCCCCGGAAAGGACACGGAGCCCAGTATATACTGCAGGATCAAGCGGTTGTGAGGTCGCCCCCTGAGCAAGGGCAAAGCGGCACAGCAGGGAGTTGGCGGCAAAAAGCGTCATGACCAGCGTTGTAAGCACAGCCACAAGCCAGGGCGAAACCACGGCGCGACCAGCAGGGTCGTCAGCAATCCCGCCAGTCATGTCGCCCGGCCGCATCAGTCCTGCCGCCTTGCGCCCTGCAACTTGCGGAACACCGTGCTGCGGTTGATCTGAAAAAGTTCAGCCACGCGCTGCACCGAGCCGTGCACCTCCAGGGCCTTGAGCAGAAAATCCCGTTCCATCTCGGCCATGATGTCGCGCAGGGGGCGGCGGGCGGCGAGGATGTCTTCGGAATAGCACGAGGGTTCGCGGGTTGCCCCCGATATCTGCGGGGGCAGGTCGCGCGGCGAAATGAGCGGCCCGGTGAGCGTGATGACCAGGCTGTGCACAAGATTTTGCAGCTCGCGGACGTTGCCCGGCCATGCGTAGGCCGACATGATGTCGAGGGTCACGTCCATAAAGGCCATGGCCTTGTGGTACTTGGCGGTGTACTGGGCAAGGTAGTGCTCCGCCAGGGGGCGCACGTCTTCTTGCCTCTCGCGCAGGGGCGGTATGCGCACGGTAGCCACGTTGAGGCGGTAATACAGGTCGCGGCGGAAGGTTCCTGCCTCCACGCTTTGGGCCAGGTCGCGGTTGGTGGCGGCGATAATGCGCACGTCCACCTTGCGGGGGCTGGAGGCCCCAACCCGCATGATCTCTCCGTCCTGCAGCACGCGCAGCAGGCGCGTCTGCATGGAGAGCGGCAGCTCGCCCACTTCGTCCAGAAAAATGGTGCTGCCGTCGGCTATTTCAAAGTAGCCTGCCTTGCCCTTGCTGGAGGCCCCGGTAAACGCCCCCGGCATGTAGCCGAACAGCTCCGACTCGGTGAGCGATTCGGATATGCCGCCGCAGTCCACCTTGAGCAGAATTTTATCGCTGCGGGCCGACTGCGAGTGGGTGTAGCGGGCAAAGACGTCCTTGCCCGCGCCAGTCTCGCCAAGGATGAGCACCGTGGCGTCGGTGTGGGCAAACCGCCCCAGCAGCGAGATCACGTCGCCCATGGCTCTGCTGGCGTACACCGGCTCGCGCGATTTGGCGGCGCCCTGCGCGATGTAGGCCAGCTGGTCGTTGATCTGGTCGATGAGCTTGCACTGTCCGGCGACCTGGTCCTGCAGCTGCGCCAGCAGGGTTACATCGCGCGCAAAGGTCACCACCAGGCACAGATCGCCCTTGCCGTCAAAAACAGGAAAGCCCGTGAGCACCAGTTTTTTGCCGTCTTTGAGCTGCTGCACATGGGTGGTGGGCCTGCCCGTGCGCACGATTTCCGGGTTCAGGATGCAGTCAAACGTGCCTTCCTGAACCAGATCCCGCACATTTTTGCCGCGTATCTGCTCCTGGGTGAGGCCTGTAAGCTGCTCGTACATGCGGTTGACGCGCAGGCTTGTGCCTGCGGCGTCACTGATAAAAACGCCTTCGGGCAGGGCGTCGAGTATGCGTTCCACATGTTTTGAAAGAAGCTCGGAAGATCTGCATGCCATAGTTCTGCTGGGGGGGGGTAGAAGTGTTAGTGCGGAATACGAACCCTCTGGCCCAGAATGCTCTGCGCCACTGCCTGGAGTCTGTTCATGTGTTCCGCTGCCAGTTTTACCTCGCCCATGGGCACAGGTCTGTCGAGAAACTGGTATTTTTGCGTGCCCAGCCGGTGATAGGGCAGCATTTCGTATTCTACGCGTTCAAACGGCTTGAGAAAATTGGCAATGGCCGCCACGGTTTCTTCGCTGTCGTTAAAGCCGGGGATGACCGGCGTGCGCGCCAGAATGGGCAGATCGGGAAACCCCTCCGCCAGAATGCGAAAGTTTTCGAGGATGCGCGTATTGGGCAGACCTGTCTGCGCTTCGTGCGCGGCGCTGTCCATGTGCTTGATGTCAAAGAGCACATAGTTCAGGTATTCCGCAGCCGCGCGGATGGTTTCAGAGGAGACCATGCCGCAGGTTTCCACTGCGGTCTTGATGCGCCGCGCCCGCGCCTCGCGCAGCAGCGCCAGGGCAAATTCGCCCTGCAGCAGGGGTTCGCCGCCCGAGAGCGTCAGGCCGCCGCCCGAACGGGCATAAAAGGCCATGTCCTGTTCCACCACATTCAATACATCATCTACTGTACGCTCTTTGCCGTAAACCAGCAAACCCTGGGCCGGGCAGGCCGCCGCACAGGGCATGTGGCACGCGGCGCAGTGGTTGCGGTTTATGTTCAGCCTGTCGTCGTCGCCCAGGGTGATGGAGCCGTAGGGACAGGCCACAATGCAGTGGCCGCACTTGGAGACGCCCAGGCAGCGACCGGCGTTAAAGGCCAGCTCCGGCTCGCGGCGCTGCGATTCCGGGTTGCTGCACCAGCGACATGAAAGTGCGCAACCTTTCAAAAATACAATGGTTCTTATGCCGGGGCCGTCATGAACCGAATACTTCTGTATGTTAAAAACCATGCCTTGGCGTTGGCAGTCATCCAGACACATAAGACCATCCTTTCATAAAAAGCGGACGCGGCCGGCCGGTTGGCCAGCCGCGTCCGGGGCTGTTACATCACGTCGTGTTCGGTACGGGCAATCAGGTCGTTCTGCAGGTCGGGCGACAGGTCCACAAAGTAGGCGCTGTAACCGGCAATGCGCACGATAAGGTTGCGGTACTTCTGCGGGTCTTTTTGCGCGGCCAGCAGGGTCTGCTTGTTGACCACGTTGAACTGCACATGCCACAGCTTGAGGTCGCAGAAGGTGCGGATAAAGGACACCAGCTTTTCGGTGCCCTGCTCGCCTTCGACGCACTTGGGCGTGAACTTGATGTTGAGCATGCGGGCGGCGCGGTCGCGCATGCCCATGTTCTTGGTGTGGTAGTTGGAGAGCAGAACCGCCGTGGGGCCGTTGACGTCGGCGCCGTGCGAAGCGGAGGAGCCGTCTGAAAGCGGGAACCCGTCGGTGCGGCCGTTGGGCGTGGCCGAAACCACCTTGCCAAAGGGCACGTGCGAGGTAAACGGCACGTAGCGCACGTCGTTGTGGATGCCCAGATCCTTCATGGAGTACTTGCCGCCGTATTCCACGGAAATCTTGTCGATCTCGCGGCCAATGGCGTCGGCGTACTCGTCGTTGTTGCCGTAGCAGGGGGCGGAGCGCAGCATGGCGCGCACATCGTCATAGCCTTCAAAGTTTGCGTTTATGGCCGCAAGCAGCTTGTCCATGCTCAGCTTTTTTTCTTCAAACACCAGCTTTTTCACGGCGGCCAGGGAGTCCACCACCGTGCCAAGGCCCATGTATTCAAAGTAGCCCAGGTTGATGCCTTCGGGGATCTGCTCCTGATGCAGATCGATGCAGTGCTTCATGCACAGGTCGTGCATGGCCGAACCCATGGGCTGGGCAAAGTGCTGGGCGCGCAGCTTGTTGATGATGTACTGCTGGGTAAAGGCCGCCTTGAGGAACAGCAGGTGCTGCTGCACGTAAGCGTTCCAGAATTCGTCCCAGGTTTTGAAGTTGCGCGGATCGCCGGTTTCGACGCCCAGCTGCTGGTCGCCGTATTTCTTCATGCGGCCATTGCGCAGCACCATTTCCACGGCGGCGGCAAAGTTGATATACGCGCCGCCCGAGGTGTAGGTGTCGCGGTTGGGCATGCGGGCCTCGGTGCAGCCCGAAACCGCGTAGTCCAGGGCCTCCTCAAAGGTAGCGCCCTTGGAAACATACAGCGGCACAATTTCTTCGTCATTGATAAGTTTGGGAAAGCCGGAGCCGTACTTGATGGTTTCGGCTACGTCCCACAGATAGCGCTCGGGCGCGCGGGAGTGGATGCGGGCCGCAAGGTCGGGGTAGTGCAGCGGAAACTCGCGCTTGGACTTGAGGATAAGGTAGGTCAGCGCGTTGCTGGCGTCGCGTCCGTCGGTGGTCTGGCCGCCCACGGTCACGGCCTCCCAGTGGGCGTAACCTTCGTTGAACGCGCCGCCGGTGGGCGAGATGTACATGTCGATAAATTCGGCCATGCCCACCCACATGCATTCCAGCAGCTCGGTGGCCTGAGCGTCGGTAATCTTACCTTCGGCGCGGTCCTTGGCGTAGAAGGGGAAGAAATACTGGTCCATGCGGCCGTTGGAAATGGTGGTGCCGGTCTTTTGCTCGATGCGCGAGAACATCTGGGTAAACCACTGGCTCTGGCAGGCCTCCCAAAAGTCGCGTGCGGGCTCGCCGGGCACATGGTCGGCGTTGTCGGCCATGCGCAGCAGCTCGGCCTTGCGGGTGGGGTTGGTCTCCTTGGCGGCCATTTCGCGGGCAAGCACGGCGTGCCGCTTGGCCCACAGCACGATGGCGTCGCACACAATGACAACGGCTTCGAGGAAGGGGCGCTTTTCGCAGGTGTCCTTGCAGCTCATGGGATCAAGGGCGTCCAGCTTTTCCTGGGCTTCCTGCTTGATGCTGTTAAAGCCGCGCTTAAGAATTTTTTCGTAGTCGTGCACCCATTGGATGGATGAGCGGAAGGACGAGGTTTCGTTGACGATAAAGCGCGAGATGAGCCCCATGGGGTCATCATAGGTAAGTTTGTGGATCTCGGGGGGCAACGCGGCGTTGAGCGCCTCGTGGTAGGTCTTGCCCTTCCAGTAGGGGGCAATCTCTTCAACAACGCGTTTGGCGTCTTCGGGCGTGATTGTGGCGGGCGAGGTCTTGCGAGTGGGCAGGTCGCGCACCGCGATATCAAGAAAGTCTCCGTCCAGCTCGGGGTACAGGATGCCATAACGGCCGTCGCAGCCTGCGCGGCCCAGCAGCAGCTGGTCATCCTGCACGTAGACGGTCATGTTTTTCGCAATGTGCATGAGGGCCTTGGCCCAGCGCAGCACCAGCGGCTGGCCGTCGGTTTCCTGCATGGATTGGGTGAAGTACAGGGCGCGCTCAATGTCGATGCGCGGCTTCTGACCTTCAAAACGCTCCAGCAACTTGAAAACGCGGGTGTGGGTTTTGCGGAACTTGTCTTCCTTGCCCTCGATCTTGTCGTACAAACGCTGTTCCTGAGGGGAGCGGCATTCGCAAGTGGTGGTGCTCATCACGATACTCCTGAAATATGAATATGGGGCATGCGGGACAATCGCGTTGCCGCCGCACGGAGAACGCCGAAAGGGTGTGGCAATCCTCGGTTGTTCTGCCCCTCTGCATGCGATATGCCATAATTTATAATTATATGATATTATTATATTTTTATAAAAAAAGTTTCGATTTTTCGCCGGCAGTGCGCTTTTGGACAAGCCCTGGTCGCAAATTTGCACCACTCAGGAGCGGCTTGCAGTAAAAGGGGCATTTATTGCGACGCAAGTTTGCGACACCACCCGTTTGGGGCTGCGGCGACCCTCCCCTAACATGAGCAAAACCATCATGTTTTTATTTTCACAAAGCGCTGTTTTGCCTTAGTGGACAACCGTTCCTGCTTGTTGCAAATTTGCGACGTAGCGTATAAGCATACTTTGTTGCTAGGTAATTAAAATATATATCTATCTAAAATTATTCATTTTTATAATAGACGAAACGAAAAAATGTGGTTTGTGAGCTGGCACACATCATGCAAAATGAAAAAAATCACAAGCCGTGCGGGTTGGAGGCGACCTAAACGGCTTACAAATAGCAACGCCTGGAGAAGAGAGATGGGAAACCGTTTGTTTCCCGCACGGGCGGCCCGGCACGGCAGCCCGCGCGGATCTGGCAAAAGAATTTGCCGCCAGCGCCGCACAACCCCCCAAGCGGGTTCAGGAGAACCGCATTATGAACGTGATTGATTTTCGCTTTCGCCCAAATACGCCAGAGATTATCAACGGCATCAAGAACAGCTCCATGTTCAAGGCCGCTTGCAAGGCCATAGGCTTTGACGCCCGCAAGCCGCAGCCCCTTGACGAGATTGTGGCCGACCTGAACAATCTTGGCGTGGAACTTGGGGTCATTACCGGTCGTGACTGCGAAACCACGTACGGGTTTCCGGCCAACAACAACAGCGTGCTGGAGTTTTGCCGGGCTTATCCCGAAAAGTTTGTGGGGTTTTGGGGCATTGATCCGCACAAAAAAATGGACGCGGTGCGCGAGATTGAGCGCGTGGTGGCCGATTACGGCATGAAGGGCATTGCCATTGACCCGTACCTTGCGCACATCCCCGCTTCGGAGGCACGGTTTTACCCGCTGTACGCCAAGTGCTGCGAGCTGAATATCCCGGTCTTCATCACCATGGCCCCGCCGCCGCAGGTACCGGGAGCCATCCTGGAATACGCGGATCCGCGCGACGTGGACAAGGTTGCCAGGGATTTTCCCGAGCTGACCATCATCATGAGCCACGGCGGGTACCCATTTGTAAACGAGGCCATCTACACATGCCTGCGCAACGCCAACGTGTACATGGATATTTCGGAATATGAGCGCGCGCCCATGGTCGACGTGTATGTACGCGCCATGAACGATCTTATTCCCGACAAGGTCCTTTTTGCCAGCGCCCACCCCTTTGTGGAACTGGCCGACGCCCTTGACGCCTACAAACACTTTGATCTTTCTGAAGAAGCCCGCCGCAAGGTCATGTATGAAAACGCCCGCCGCGTGCTGGGCCTGTCATAAGGAGAAAACACATGAACGCCGTTAATGACGCACATGCCAAGGCAAACCTGCGCCGCGTGGTTATTTCCTCGCTGATGGGCGCGGTCATCGAATGGTATGACTTTTTCCTTTATGGCGTGGTGGCCGGGCTTGTGTTCAACAAGCTGTTCTTCCCTTCGTTTTCGCCCGGCGTAGGCACCATTCTGGCCTTTGCCACCTTTGCCGTGGGCTTTGTGGCCCGCCCGCTTGGCGGTTTTGTTTTTGGCCATTTTGGCGACAAGATCGGCCGCAAAAAAATGCTTATCCTCACCCTTGAGATCATGGGTGTGGCCACAGTGCTTATCGGCTGCATCCCCTCTTACGACAGCATCGGCATCTGGGCGCCCATACTGCTGGTGGCCTGCCGCCTTGCCCAGGGCATAGGCCTTGGCGGCGAATGGGGCGGCGCGGTGCTGATGGCCTTTGAATCGGCCCCGGCCCACAAGCGCGCCTTTTACGGCAGCCTGCCTCAGATAGGCCTCTCGATCGGGCTTATGCTGGCATCTGGCGTGATCGGCATGCTCTCGTGGCTGCTGCCCGACGAGGCCTTCATCGCCTGGGGTTGGCGGCTGGCTTTTGTGCTGAGCGCCGTGCTGGTGCTGGTTGGCGCGTACATCCGTACTTCAGTGCAGGAAACCCAGGATTTTGCCTCGCACAAAGAGCATGTGGAAAAAATCCGCTACCCCATACTCGACGCCTTCAAGCGTTACCCCAAAACACTGCTGGCCTGCGTGGGCGCGCGTGTTGTTGAAGGTATTGCCTTTAACGTGTTTGGCGTGTTTTCTCTCACCTATCTTACCAATACCTGCGGCGTTAACCGTACGGTAGCCCTGATGGCCGTGGTTGTGGCCTCGGCTGTGATGGCCGTGTTTATTCCCGTCTGGGGCGCCATGGCCGACCGCACCAGCAAGGGCCGTATTTTCGGCACTGCCGCTCTGCTGCTTGGCGTTACGTCCTTCCCCGTGTTCTGGGTGCTGCACAACTACGCCACAACCAACCTGTTTTTTGTCTATCTTGCCATCATCGTGCCCTTCGGCATTGTGTACGCCGCTGCCTACGCCAGCATGGCCAGCCTGTTCTCCGACAGTTTTGACCCCACTGTGCGTTACTCGAGCATCTCGTTTGTGTACCAGTTCTCGGGCATCTTTGCCTCGGGCCTCACGCCCATGATCGCCACCATGCTGGTGCAGGCCAACGGCTCGCAGCCCTGGTACCTGTGCGGCTATCTGCTGGCGGCGGGCATTCTCAGCACGATTTCGACCATCTGGCTCGGAACCCTGCGTGAACGTACCGACCTGCTGAAGCCCGCCACGGCCAGCAAGGCGGCCGTCGCGAATGATGCCGCCGCCGCCACTGTGACCGACGCGGCGGTTTAGTTGCTTTAGGGCTGAAACACCCTCCTCCCCTGGGCGGGGTCTTATGCCGGACCCCGCCCTTTTCAGTCTTGCGCCGCCCTGACTCATACAGCGGGGCGGCGTTTTGTCTGCAAGCGGNGGAGAAGGGCGACCCGCCCGGACACGGCGAGTGCGTGCCGGGCAAACCCTCAGCCCGGCACGCTGCCGCATGCCGCAGCCGCCGGAAGGAGTTTTTCATGCTGGCGGCACTTGCTGTTTCGTCCTTTCTCGTGGGTACGCTTATTGGCGCAACAGGCGTCGGCGGCGTGCTGCTTATACCGGCCACCATCATGTATTTTGGCGGGCTTGGTACGCACGAGGCCATGGCCACGGCACTGTTCAGCTTTCTGTTTGCGGGCATAGTGGCCACGGCAAGCTATCAACGTTACGGCACCATCGACTGGCGCGTCACTTTGCCGGTTGTGGCGGGCAGTTTTTTGTCCGGCTACGCGGGCGCGCATGTGGGGGCGTATATTCCGGCGCGGGCGCTCAATATGGTGCTGGCCGCACTGATCGTTTTTTCCAGCCTGTATTCCATGCTGCCTGCAGGGCAGGGCACGGGGCTCGCCCAGCGGCTCAGCCCCAGGGGCAATACGCTGCTGCTCTTTGGCATCGGGCTGTTTACGGGCTTTTTGTGCGGCATGACCGGTGCTGGCGGGGGCATTGTTTCCGTGCCGGTGATGCTGCTTTTCAGCTACGCGCCGCTGCAGTGCATTGCCACCAGCCAGGTTTTGCAGATGGTCATTTCCGTTTCCGGCTCGGCAAGCAATATGGGCAACGGTTTTATTGCCTACTCCATGGTCTGGTGGATTACGGCCTGCGAGCTTGTGGGCATCGGCGTGGGCGCTCACATAGCCCACCGCGTGCCGGTGCGACTGCTCAAGCGCATGGTCAGCGGGCTGTGCATGGCCATAGGTGTATTCATAGCATGGCGGGCACTGGGCTAGGCACTGGGCCAGGCGCTGGCCGGGCAAGGCCCTGCGGGGCTGTCGCGCCACGCCCGGCATCCGTCTGGACGGCATAAAAAACCACGGCAAAGTTACATAACTTACGAAACTTTTTTATAACTTACATAAAAAGATTTATCTGCGGCGGCGGCATAGACAAAGATCAAATACTCCACGGAGGGTCAATGTCATGCAAACCGCAGAAAACAAGCATTTTGAAGCCGGTTCCGAAGGGCTTTGGGACAAGCTGCTCAATTTCAAGATCGGTACAGTGCCGCTGCCGGTCTACGTGTTCTTTGCCGCGGTGGTTTTTTTGGCCGCACATTACGGCAAGCTGCCCAAGGACATGATTGGCGGTTTCGCCATGATGCTGATTCTGGGTATCCTGCTGGGCGACATGGGCTTGCGGCTGCCCGTGCTCAAAGATATTGGCGGGCCAGCCATCCTTTCCATTTTTGTGCCTTCCGTGCTGGTTTTTTACGGCATCCTGGACGGCCCTGCCAAAGACGCCATTTTTCACTTTACCGGCGGCAAGGGCGGCGGCGCGAACTTTTTGTATTTTTACATCGCCAGCCTGGTGACGGGCAGCATCCTGGGCATGCTCCGGCAGGTGCTCATCCAGGGCTTTTTGCGCATGTTTGTGCCGCTCATTCTGGGCACGCTGGCCAGCTGCATCGTGGGTACCGGCGTGGGCACGCTGCTGGGGCACGGCGTGTTTGAAAGCTTTTTCTACATTGTTATTCCCATCATTTCGGGCGGCGTAGGCGAGGGCATATTGCCCCTCTCCGCCGGATATGCCGAAATTCAGGGCGTCGACCCTGGCAAGTTTATTGCCATGGTGGCCCCGGCTGCCATGCTTGGCAACGTAACCGCCATCATCTGCGCGGGCATGCTGCGCCGCTACGCCATCAAACACCCTGAAAGCACCGGCAACGGCAAGCTGGTGCGCATGGGCGACGACACCCTGCTGCCCACCGAGGAAAAAGAAGTCATCGACGTGACCATTCTGGGCATGGGGCTGCTTACCGCCTGTTGTTTTTACCTGTTCGGCATGCTGGTCAACATGATCATTCCCATCCCCGCGCCCATCATCATGATTTTGTCAGCCGCCATCGTTAAGGCTCTGGGCATCATGCCGGCCATTGTCGAAAAAAGCGCCAAGCAGTTTTACCTGTTTGTTTCCAAAAACCTCACCTGGGCCCTGCTGGTGGGCATCGGCGTGTGCTACACCCCCTGGCAGGATGTGGTGGCCGTTATCCAGCCCAGCTATGTCATCACCGTCATGGCGACCGTACTTTCCATGATTTCGTGCGGTTTTCTTACCGCCCGCTTCCTGAACATGTACCCCGTTGAGGCGGCCCTGGTTACCGCCTGCCACAGCGGCCTTGGCGGCACTGGCGACGTGGCCATCCTGTCGGCCTCGTCCCGCATGGAGCTCATGCCTTTTGCGCAGATATCCACGCGTATCGGCGGCGCATCCATGGTGGTTATTGCCGTTATCCTCATGCGCGTATTTTACGCTGGCTAACAGCGCACGCGATCAGGCTTCCCCGAAAGGCGCGCTTGCGCCTTTCGGGGACTGCCTGTCNTGAACAGCNGCACNGANCGGGCGCATGCCCANGGGGAAAGCGCATGCAGGAGTACCGCGAAATACTGATCGACACGGAACNGGCCGAGGCCGAAAGGCTGCTGGCCNCCGCCGGGCTGGGCATGCCCGCCGGGTGCGACTATGGCCTTGGATATTACGAAGACGGGGTCATGGTCGCCTGCGGTTTTTTGGCGGGCGCGGTNCTGTGCGGTTTTTGCGTAGCGCCTCAGGCGCAGGGCGGCGGAGTTTCCACGGCTATTTTGAGCCGCCTGGTGCTGCACGGCAAAGAGCGCGGCCTGNGCCANTTTTTTATTTTNACCAAGGCCAGCGAAGCGGAAAAGTTTGCGGCAGCCGGGTTTACGCTGGTTGCCAGCAGCGGGCAGGCGGCCCTGCTGGAGCAGGGCCAGCCCGACTATGCGCATTGGCTGGCAGCAACGCGCAGTCAGGTGGCGGTATTTGCGGCGGCGGGGTCCGGCGCTGGCGCAGCCCCCGATGCGACGCCTGCCGCAAATGCCCGTTCCGGGCAGACGGCCCCGAACCTTGGGGCCATTGTCATGAACGCCAACCCCTTTACCCGGGGGCACGAATATCTGGCACGCACGGCAGCAGCGGCATGCCACCGGCTGCTGGTTTTTGTGGTGGAGGAAGACGTTTCTGTAGTGCCCTTTGACGTGCGCTTTAACCTTGTGCGCGAGGGGCTGGCCCATTTGCCCAACGTGCTGGTGCTGCCGTCTGGTCCGTACATGGTTTCGCGCGTCAGTTTTCCCGCCTATTTCACTGCCGATGCAACGCGCGGCAGCGTGCACGCGGGCCTTGACTGCGCCATTTTTGCCACCCGCATCGCGCCCGATCTGGGCATCTCCATCCGTTTTGTGGGCACAGAGCCCTACGACCCCGTAACCCGTCAGTACAACGCCGTGATGACGCAGCAGTTTGCCCGCAGCGGGCTGACCCTGCGGGAGGTGCCCCGTCTGGAATCAGCCGGAGCGGCGGTAAGCGCCTCACGCGTGCGCGCCCTGCTGCACGGCTGGGCCAGCGAGGATGACTGGCGTGAACTCCAGACCCTGCTGCCCCCGGTCACCTATAATTTTTTGCGGTCCGGGCAAGGGGTCGAGCTGCGGCGTCGGCTGACCAGTNATGAGGGTCGCCACTGAGAGGGCGGCAGCACGGTTTGGGGCANTTTGTCCGGTTTTGATTTCATGCAGGCGGCCATGCCGCCGGAGGAGACGATATATGAGCGCACGCATAAGCGCCCTGGCAGGTACACTGGAATCAAACGACATTCTTATCACCATCAGCAGCGTTGACGGCGCCGCCAACAGCGTCAGCCTGTCAAGCATTGTCATCAACCAGTTTGGGCCGGCCATCCGGGCTGTTATTGACCAGTGCCTGACTTCGTCGGGGCTTTCGGGCGTGGAGGTGACCGCTCAGGACAAGGGGGCGTTGGAATGCACCATCAAGGCCCGCATGGAAACGGCCATCGCTCGCTACAAGGAGAAAATGTGATGCGCAACCGCACGTTTCTTTTCATGCCCGGCAACAACCCGGGCATGCTTGCCAGCGCTCAGTGCCTGGGCGCGGATGTGGTTATCTTTTTGAGGCCTTGAAGAGCGCCCGTGGCCCGGCCAGNAAAAANACGGCGGCGCGGCAACCTTGTGGAAGCCCACCGCGCTCAAGGAGCCTGCGGCCGCCCAGGGCGNGGGCATAACCGTGCGCATNAACGNGCNCGGATACGCCCTTCTGCGCAGGCGGAATATGGACAGCGCCGTTGTCGGGAAGCCGCTGCAACCCAACTTTTGTGAGTGGTTTCCCAAAATCGAGCGCGCCGCAAAGAAAGTTGCTGCGCAGCATAAGCGCAAGCCATCGAGGCCCTGCCCGGCCGGCCAACGTTTGGCGTGAGCGAGGAGCGCATGGCAGGGCTCCTGGTTATTGGGTCGAAANAGCCTCTNGGGCNTGCAAAATGCGTGTTACGCNATTGCCGTCTGCCAAGCCCCAGTGCCTGCGGGGCATAGCTTGCTGGGCGCGGAAGGATTTTACGGCGGCCATGNGCGCGCAGCGCACCGCCGCAAGGCGGCACGAAAAATAGCCTATGCCCGCCTCGCCGCCTGCTCACGAGCCTTGCAAGGCTNGCGGGGCGTGCTGGCCATTGATACGCCCTTTCCCTTTGTATCCGACCTTGCAGGGCTGGAAAAAGACGCGGCTCTGGCCGTGCAGCTCGGTTTTGACGGCAAGGCCGTCATNTCGCCCCANCATGTGCACCGGGTAAACCACGCCTTTGTGCCCGCGCAGGAAAAAATCAACTGGGCCAGGCGCGTCATGGCGGCGGCAAAGCTGGCCGAGGCCGANGGCAAGGGCGCGGTTTCACTGGATGGCATGATGATTGACCTGCCCATTATCAAACGGGCGGAACGCATACTGCTTTTGGCCGATGTCTAAAGGGGGCGCAGCCATGAAAAACAAGTTTATTGCAACAATAGCTGATGCCTTGCGCCAGTGCGGCCTTGCCGACGGCATGACGCTGTCGTTCCACCACCACCTGCGCAACGGCGACCATGTGGTCAACATGACCATGGATGCCGTGGCTTCGTTGGGCGTCAAAAACATCACCCTGGCCTGTTCGTCGTTGTTTCCCGTGCACGAACACCTTGTGCAGTATGTCAAAAGCGGCGTCATCACCGGCATTGATACCGATTACATGAGCGGCCCGCTGGCCCGCGCCGTTACCGACGGCCTGCTGCCCACGCCGGTCATGTTTCGCTCGCACGGAGGCAGGCCCCGCGCCATCGGCGAAGGTTCGCTCAAGATCGACATCGCCGTCATTGCCGCACCGGCGGTGGACGCTCTGGGCAACATCAACGGCACCGAAGGCCCGTCGGCCTGCGGCTCGCTGGGCTACGCCATGCCCGACGCCAGACGCGCCGCGCATGTCATTGCCGTTACCGACCATCTGGTGCAGGGCGGCCTTGGCCGCGTGAGCATACCCCACGATCAGGTGGACCACGTGGTTGTGGTGGACAAGATCGGCGACCCCTCGGGCATTGTTTCCGGCTCCATCAGCCTGACCCGCGACCCCGTGGCCCTGGCCATCGCCCGCAGCGCGCAGGCCGTCATCCGCGCGTCGGGGCTGCTTAAAAACGGCTTCAACTACCAGACTGGCGCTGGCGGCGCTTCGCTGGCGGCCTCCATATTTTTGCAGGAGGACATGCGCGCCCTCAAGCTGCACGGCGGTTTTCTGCTGGGGGGCATCACCAGGTACATGGTCGAAATGCTGGAGGAAGGCCTGTTCGACAACGTGTTTGACGTGCAGTGCTTTGACCTCAGCAGCGTGCAGTCCATTGCGCAGAACCCGCGCCATGTGGAAATATCGGCGGACACCTACGCCAACCCTGCCAGCAAGAGCGCCTGCGTGGATTATCTGGATGCCGCGCTGCTGGGAGCCACCGAGGTGGACCTCAACTTTAACGTCAACGTCACCACCGACTCCAACGGCAACATCATCGGCGGTTCGGGCGGGCACAACGATGCCGCAGCCGGGGCCAAGCTGACCATCATTGTGGCCCCGCTGGTGCGGGCGCGTCTGCCCATCGTGGTGGACAAGTGCACAACCCTCACCACCAGGGGCGAAACCGTGGACGTGCTGGTGACCGAGCGCGGCATTGCCGTAAACCCTGCCCGCAGGGAGCTGGCCGACCGTCTGCGCGACGCCCGGCTGCCCGTGTGCGACATTGCCGAGCTGCACGAGGCCGCCATGAAGATGACCGGCAAACCACTGACCTTCGAGCACGGCGAAAAGGTCGTGGGCCTTGTGGAGTACCGCGACGGCGCCATTGTAGATAAGATATACGCCACAAAATAAGCGGCGCACGCAAGCGCGGCGAAGGGGGCCTGCCCCTTCGCCGCGCCGTACACGGGAGAATCTGTGATGGACCTTTGCCAGCTGCTTGCCGAACGCGAACGCCGTTGGAACAAACGCTTGTCCCTGGCTGGCATGTACAACTGCCCGGTGCTCTCGCTGACGCTCAACATCCCCGGGCCGAGCAAAAATCTGCCCGGCGCTGACGCCGCCCTGAGCCAGTTGCGCACGGCCCTGTGCTGCGCGGTGGAAAATGCCGGGGGAAGCCTGGTCGACGAATGCAGACTTTCCGGCCCTGACGGCCCCGGCTGGGTGGCCGCCGTGCGTATGGACGCCCGTGACCTCAAAAGAGCGGCGGTTGCCGTGGAAGAAAGTCACGTGCTGGGCAGGCTGGCCGACGCGGACGTCATGGATGCGCAGGGGCAGCCCGTTAACCGCGCCCATCTGGCTGCGGGGGACGGGGCGAGGGAAATATTGCCGGGCAAGGACAGCCCTGACAGCCCGGACAGTCAGGGCCGTGGGCATGGTCAGAGCGGGTATGCGCCGCGCCGGTGTTTTTTGTGTTCCCAACCCGCCAGCCTGTGCCGTCGCGAGCAAAGGCACAGCCTGGAAGACCTGCTCGCTGCCGTGCGCGCCTTGCTGCGACTTGCGGAACGGGCTTCGGAGCAGTCTGCAAAGCAGGGTCGCGCATGTCGGCCGTAATTGCCATGACCGACGGGCAACAGTGCGCCGCAAACCTGCGGCAGGCGGGGCAGGATTGCCTGCCGCTGTGTCTGTCCTCTGAGCGAGTGGCGGAGCTTGCCACGCGTGCGGCCATACTTGAGGCCGCCGTCAGCCCCAAGCCGGGGCTGGTGTGCATTGACGGCAACGGCGCGCACAGCGATATGGATTATCCCCTTTTTGTCCGCAGCGCCCGGACCCTGCGCCCCTATTTTGCCGAGGCTCACGCCCTGGGCGAAGCCCTGCTCGGGAATGCGCCGCAGCGGGTGTTTGCACATTTGCGCCCTCTGGGCATAGGGGCGGAGCAGCGCATGCTGCGGGCTACAGGCGGCGTAAATACCCACAAAGGTCTTATATTTTCCATGGGGCTGTTTTGCGCGGCCGCAGGGCGGCTGAGCGGACAGACCGCGTCCGCTGCAGCATTGCGGCAGGAGGCGGCCTCATTGGCGGGCGGCGTCGCTCAGGACTTTGCCCCGCTGGCGGCCCTGAGGGAGTCGCTGCGCTGCGGCATTGCCGACAGCCTCAGCCCCCGCGACGCGCGGCCAGAGCTGGAGGCGCGGCTGGGGCGTAGGCTCAGCGCGGGCGAAGTCATGTTTTTGCTCTACGGCATTACGGGCATCAGGGGCGAGGCCGAGCGGGGCTTTCCGCATGTGGGGCTGGCCCTGCGGGCGCTGGAGGCGCACGGCGCGGGGCATGATCTCAACACGGCCATGGCGCACTGTCTGCTGGAGCTGATGCAGGCCATGGACGACACCAACCTGCTGTGGCGCGGCGGGCTGCAGGGGCTGCGGCATGCGGCCATTGCCTCGCGGGCGGCTCTGGATGAAGGCGGGTTGCGTACAGAAGCGGGGCGGGCCGCTCTACGCCGCATGAGCGCCGATTTTGCCCGCAGAGGGCTGAGCCCCGGCGGCTGCGCAGATATTTTGGCCGTGAGCGTTTTTGTGCGGCTGCTGCGCGGCCACGCCATGAGCTGAGCGCGCAACGCCCCTTTGCAGGGGGGCCGTATCGCGTGCGGTCAGCCTCAGGCAATCCAGTTATACAGGGTCACGGGGCGGCCAGGGCCGCCGTAGTCCTTGACGCTGCCAAGCCTGCCTGTATCTATGAGATAGTCAAAATATTTTTTTAGCGAAATGCGCGAAATCCCCGTCAGCGGTTCAATATCCTTGAGGCTGAACGGCCCTTCGTACTGCTGCAGCACCTGCATGACGGTTTTGAGCGTGCGCGCGTCAATGCCCTTGGGCGTGCCCGATTCCGGCGCGGGGCGCTCTTTTTTTATGAATATGCGCCGGTCGAGCATCTCCTGGGTGATGTGCACCTCGGGCGAGATGAGCAGCTGGCGCTTTTCGCGAAACTGGAGCAGAGATTCGCGAAAGCGCTCAAAGGTGAAGGGCTTGACGATGTAGTCCGCCACGCCCATGCGCAGGGCGTTGAGGATGTCGTCGCTGTTTTGCGCGGCGGTTATCATGATGACGTCCGTGTGGAAAAACTGCGCCTTGATGATGCGCAGCAGCTCCATGCCGTCCATGCCGGGCATGAACACGTCCAGCAGCACCAGATCAACATGGTTCGAGCGCAGCAGCTCAAGCCCTTCCTCGCCGGAGTGGGCCGTGTGCTCAAGCCTGAACCCGTCTATGCCGTCCAGGTATCCGGCAGCGAGATCTGCCACCATGGGGTCGTCTTCAATGATGATGACGCGAATCATGGGTTTGCTCCTTCAGCCAGAGTAGTTGCAGGAAAGCGGACGGTAAAGGTCGAGCCGTGTCCAAGCCGTGAATCAATCTCCACCGATCCGTCCACTTCGTCCAGCGTGAGCAGCAGCATGTACAGGCCGATGCCCCGGTTGGAACCCTTGGTGGAAAAGCCCTTGGTAAAGATTTTTTCCTGATGCTCCTCGGCGATGCCGCGCCCGGTGTCGGCCACGCTGATAACAAGCTGGCCGTTGCCCCCAGCGCTGGCAAAATCGCTTTCGATATGCAGGGTGATGCGCTTTTCGCCCGCATAGGTAACCGCGTCAAAGGCGTTGTCTATAAGATTGCCCACAATGGTCACCAGGGCGTGCGACCCCTTGGACGACAGCTGCGGCAGCTCGCCTGCGCCCTCAATATGCAGGGTGACGCCCAGCTCGTGGGCGCGGCTGTATTTGCTCTCAAGAAAGCCCGCCACGATGGGGTCTTTGACCAGGGCGGCTATGGAGGACGTCTCGCGTTTTTTGCTGCCGATGATGTGCTCAAGGTATTCCTCAAGTTCGCCATAACGCTTGTTGCGCAGCAGGCCGGAGATAACGTGCATCTTGTTGAGGTATTCGTGCGAGCGCGAGCGCAGCGCCTCGGCATAATTGCTGAGGCCCGTGAGCCGCTCGGCCTGAACGCGTACTTCGGTCATGTCGCGAAAGGTCGCCACCGCGCCGATAACCTTGCCCTGAAGGGTGATGGGCGCGCGGTTGGTCATGATGATGCTGCCGTTAATGTTCTGCTCCATATCGTATTCGGGCTTGCCCTCCTTGATTATGGCGTCCAGACGGGTAGCGGGGACCGTGTCCTGTACGGGCTGGCCCTCCAGCGGGCCGGTTACGCCTGCCGAGCGCAGTATTTTTTCGGCCATTTCGTTGACGAGCACCAGGGTGCCCTCTTTGTTGACGGCAATAATGCCCTCGCGCACGGTGCGCAGGATGGCGTTGCGTTCTTCAAGCATGCGCGCGATCTGGTGCGGCTCGAGCCCGAAAAGAATTTTTTTTATGGTGCGCGAAAGCAGCACCGCCAGCCCGATACCTATGGCCAGCGAAAGCGCAAACAGCCATGAAAGCGGGCCGTTGAGCCGGGCCATGTTGGCCTCGATATCCTTGGACATGATGCCTACGGCCACGGCTCCCAGCTGCTTGCCCTGCTCGTCGTAAATGGGCCGAAACGCCCGTAGCGAAAAGCCGAAGGAACCGCGCGCGGACGAAATGTAGGCGTGCCCATGCAGCGATTCGCCCTCGTCGCCGCCCTCGATGTGCCCGCCGATCTTCCATGCTTCGGGGTGGTAGAGGCGTATGCCCTGCATGTCGATGAGCACAATAAACTTTACGTTGGAAACATGGGTAAGCATCTCTACAAAGTCTGTCATCTGTTTGCGGGCCTCGGGTTTGTCCGAGCGCATGCCCTCGATGACGGTGGACGATTCCGCCGACAGGCGGGCCACGTTTGAAACGGTTTTTTCCGCCTCTTCGTAACCATATTTGCTGATAAAGTACGATTCCGCCAGATGGCTGAACAGCATGGGCGGGCAGAGCGCCAGGCTGACCATGATGACGAGTTTGACGAACAGGCTGGAGTTTTTAAGTGCTTGCAGCATGGCGGATCGGTGCGGCGGTCGTGCTGGCGGGCAGACCGGATTGCGGCGGCGGCCCGTGCTGGGGTGCGCGCCTGTGAGTGTACGCCCCAGTGTAGCAGGTGCGCCCATGGCCCGCAAATGACCGCAGCCCTCACGTGACCTTGCCTGTGCGCCTGTTTTGGGCAAGCCGCAAACAGCGCCCCGTGAACGCAAATTTTCGTAACCCCGCGCCCCATAGCCTTTTTGGGCCGCAAGAACCACGGATAACGCAAAAAGAAGGTGGAAAAATATCACATATGGAGTTAGGAAAGACGACCCCCCTGTATGCGTAAAAAGTGAAAAACCGTGTTGTGTTGGTTATTGGGTACTGAACCAGGAAACGAAGATGGAGCCGGGGATGAAAAAAATTGCAGTGTTAGTTCTGGCGGCCGGGATGTTGTGCGCACTTTCAGGAAGTGCAAGCGCCATTGATTTTTCGGCCAAGGGCCGCTGGGCATACAACTTCAGCTACGGTCAGCACGGCAATTTTACCGAGGGTGGGGGCAGAACGGGGTACAGCGCCACTGAAGACGAATTTGAAGCCGCCCAGCAGATACGTCTGCAGCTGGAAGCCAGGGCTTCTGAAAATCTTTCCGGCACGGTGCACTTTGAAATCGGCGGCTACAACCGCGGCATGATGCAGTACTGGGGCGCCAGCGGCAACGGCTCGGCCCTGGGCGCTGACGGCACCTGGATAAAGGTTAAAAACTCCTTTCTTGACTGGACCGTGCCGCAGACCGACCTCAAGGTGCGCATGGGTATTCAGCCCATGCAGCTGCCCGACTACATCAACAACAGCCAGGTGCTCGCCGACGATGTGGCAGGCATCACCGCTTCTTACGCCTTTAACGAAAACGTGGGCGTAACGGCCTTCTGGGCGCGTCTGTTTAACGACAACTCCACGGCCGCCAACAGCCGCAACCCCGGCTACATGGACAACTTTGACGCCGTGGGCCTGACCCTGCCCCTGACGTTTAACGGCGTTAACCTTACGCCCTGGGGCATGTACGCCGGTATTGGCCCCGCCCTCAACTACAACAACGTCAACAATTCCCAGATAACCACCTACGTAAGCTCTGCCTCGGCAGGCGGCCCCAGGGCCGGTATGCTGCCCCTGTACGGCGGCTTTCACAAGAGCAAGCTGACGGAATACGGCAATGCCGGCTGGGTGGGGCTGCCCGGTCAGATCACACTGTTTGACCCCTTCCGCATTGCGTGGGACGTGGTGTACGGCTCGGTGCAGTACGACGATTCGGCCATGAACCGCTCCGGCTGGCTGGCTACGCTGCTGCTCGAATACAAGCTCGACTGGAGCACCCCCGGCCTGTACGGCTGGTATACCTCGGGCGACGACGACAACCTCGGCAACGGGTCGGAGCGCATGCCCAATATCCACCCCAACAACCCCAACGATTTTTCGGAATTTGCCTTCCACGGCGACCCCATCGTGGGACGCGACAGCATTGTGGGCAAATCCATGACCGGTACCTGGGGCATTGGCGTGCGGCTTAAGGACATGAGCTTTGTGGACAACCTCAGCCATACCTTCCGCATCAACTACATCGGCGGCACCAACGATCCCGCGATACTGAAAAAGCTCAATAACGCCACCGGTAGATGGATGGCCCCCAACGACAACACCGTCGCAGGGCGCGAAGGTCTGTATCTGACCCGCAACGACAGCCTGGTGGAATTTGGTCTGAGCACCAAGTACAAGATGTACGACAACTTCACCGTGTACATCGAAGCCAACTATGACGCCCTGTTCCTCGACAAAAGCTCCTCCGTGTGGGGCAACAGCCTCATGAACGGCAAGAGCGACCGCAGCGCCGACGCCTGGAACACAGCCGTTACCTTTGTGTACCAGTTCTAGACCGTGCAACTGCGGCACTGCCGCCTTACGTTACCGCAAAGCGCCCATGGTTATCATGGGCGCTTTTTGCGTGCCGTGAGTAGCGTGCCGTGAGTAGCGTGCCGTGAGTATGGTGCAGCGCGTTGTGTGCCGGGGTGTGGTGGCGATGCGTGTGTGGCGGTTTGTATCTTGCGAGCCGCAGCGGCCCGTGTGCTGCGGCCAGCATGCAATGGAATGGGCGGCGGGGCCGGGGGCCGGTATTGCCGCGTGGCCGGTTGCCGAGCCTGCCGCAGTGCGGCTGGTTGCTCTGCTGGTGGCGCGGGCAGCGGCGTTAGGGCGCGTCGGCCTCGGTTCTGCCCGGCCTGCCCATGAGCATGACGGGCACAATGCTGAGCGCCGCGACCGCCGCCATCAGCATGTACACCGCATCCATGCCCCACAGGGAGGCCATGCCGCCAAACAACGTCGGGGTAAGGATGTTGGTGACGCCCCGGCCAAAGGAATTGACCGAAAAGATGGCTTCGTAGGCCTGCGCCCCCTGTACTGGCTCTGTGATGATGGTCTGGATGACGGGCACAGTGCCCTTGGTGACAATGCCGATGGCCAGCGCCGCCAGTATGGTCAGCGCCAGATTGTCTGAGTGGAGCAGCGCGCCGAGCAGCAGGGTGAGGGTAAGCCCGGCGAAGATGAATATTTTTCGCGTGCCAAAAATATCAATAAGACGGCCGCAGGCCATCTTGCCCGCAAAGGAGCCAAGGGTAAAACCCAGCGCAAACGAGCCTATGGTTTTGGCGTCTATGCCCTTGGCTACCAGCAGCAGGGGCAGAAAGGTAAATATTCTGTCATTGCTGAAGGCATTGAGCATGCTTGCCAGCATGGCCAGAAAAACCGCGCGGTTTTTCAGTATGGCAAAGGCGGCAAAGGGGTTGCGCCTTGTGGGCCGTTGTTCGGCGGCCTGTTGTTCGGCGGCCTGTTGTTCGGCGGCCTGTTGCGCGGCGGGGGATGGCTCGGCCTGTGCNGCATCTGCGTTGGGGGCCGGGCCGCTCGCATCCGCAGCGGGGGCGGCGGGCGCGTCAAAGGTGCTCTTTGCGCAAAAGAGCCACAGGGCGGCGCACAGGGCAAGGGCGGCGTAGGCCAGGCAAACGGCCCGCCAGCCCGGCAGCGACCCAAGGGAATAGGCCGCCGCAAAGGCCGCAAACGACACCAGCGGGATGCGCCCCACATCGCCCAGAGCGGTAAAGTCGCTCATAACCCGGCCAAGGCGGCGCCGCTCAGTATTGGACGTCAGGTACGAAAAGGAAAGATTGTGAAAGGTGGCAAAACCCGCCATGGGCAGCATGAGGCATGCCCCGGCGGCAACCATGCCGCCCGCCAGCGCCGCACCCGCAAAACCAACCCCGGCAATACCCGTGAGCAGGGCCACAGAGCCGGAAAAACCAAACCGGCGCGATACCCAGCCAGTGCCCAGCCCGGCCGCAGTGCTCAGGGCCGTGCCCAGCGAAACAACCAGCCCCACGTCGGTCTCGCCGCTGCCGTAGGCCAGCGCCATAAAGGACAATACCACAGGCACGGTGTCAAACAGGCCGTCCACAAGAATGTGATACAGATTCAGCATGATATAGCGGGCGCGGGGTATCATGCGCAAGCTATACCGTTAGGGAGAGTCTGCGTCCAGCCACAAGCCCGGCAACCGCGTGCGCGTCAGGTCATGCAGCGCGCGGCGGCAGTATCTAGCCCGCCTGGCTCTGGGTCTTCATATCCTGTATAAGGTCATGCAGCACATGGGTTTGCTGTATGAGATCCGTCACCGACTTGGCGGCGTGCTCCATGGCCTGCGCTGTTTCGGCAGAAATGGTTGCAATCTGTTCTACAGACTTGTTTATTTCTTCGCTGGTGGCTGATTGCTGCTCGCTGGCCGTGGCAATGGACTGCACCTGATCGTTCACCTGATCGACAAATTCAAGGATGTTCTTCAGCGATTCGCCAGAGTGTATGGAAAGGGACGCAGCCTTTTCAACGGCGGCGACCACGGTTTCCACACTNGAGATGTTTTTTCTGGTTCCCTCCTGAATTTCGCAAACTGCACGTCCCACGTCCTGCGTGGCGGTCATGGTTTTTTCTGCCAGCTTGCGCACCTCATCGGCCACAACGGCAAAACCGCGCCCCGCGTCGCCCGCCCGTGCTGCCTCAATGGCGGCATTGAGCGCCAGCAGGTTGGTCTGGTCGGCGATGTCGGCAATAATGCCCATAACCTCGCCGATGGCATCGGCCTGTTTGCCCAGAACGGCCATGTCTTCGCTTATGGCAAGCGACTGCGCCCGTACGCTTTCGATGCCCTTTACCGCGCTATCAACGATAGACGCTCCTTCCTGCGCTTGCCCTCTGGTGTGGCTTGAGGCATCGGCTGCCCGTTGGGAGTTTCTGGCCACCTCAAGTACGGTGGCGTTCATTTCTTCCATGGCGGTTGCGGTTTCGCGCACCCGGCCAGACTGTTCGTCCGCGCCACGGCTTGATTGCTCTACCTGACTTGAGAGTTCTTCAGACGCCGTGGCTACCACATCTACCACAGCTTCAAGGCTCTGTACCGCCTGAATGATCTTGTTGCGGTTGGCATCTGCCTTTTCGCGCGCTTCTTGCGCGGCCTGCATGGCATGGGTGGCCCTGGCGACCTCTTGTGCTGCAAGCTGGTTTTTTTCTTCGGCCAGCGAAATTTTGAGCTTCAGTTCGGCCAGCATGGCGCTGAGGCTGTTTGCCAGCGTGCCAAAGTCGTCTCTGCGTTGCAGCGATATCTGAGAGTCGAGCTCACCTCTGGTAATGTCTTTTGCAAATTTTATGCATTCTCTGAGCGGTTTGATAACGCCCATGGCAATACCCAGCGAGATGAGCGTGATGATCGCCAGGCCAAAGATAAATATGGAGGTAAATAAAATGCGTCCTGCTTCCACAACGTTGCGGCCTTCCTCGGCTACTTTATGGGAATAGACGTCAAGCAGGGTTGCCAGTTTGACCACGACCTCGCGGTGTTTATGGTAGGCAGGGGTAAGCTGGCTGTCAGTGACGGTTTCGGCCTCTAACCTGTTGTTGCCCTTAACAGCGGGTTTGACTTTGCTCTCAATGATCTCAAATACGGCGCTGCCGGTGGGGTAGAGCTCCTGATCAAGAATCTGTTTGATCTGCGGATCAATGTCACTGGCATGCCAGCGGTTGTACTGCTGTAAAAAGTCTTTTTTGTGCTGGGCAATGGAGCCGTACAGCTTTTCCTGAACAGCCGCGTCATGGGTGCTGATGAGTTGCAGAGCATCAAGATATGTTTCTATTACATAGAGCGGCGGCGGCAAAATATCTGCGAGCAGATCCTTGCTGCGGTCTATAGACTGATATGTGGCAGATCCAATTGATGATTTTGTTATCGTATATGTTGAGATGGAGAAAAGCCCAGTCATGCCAACGAATACTAAAACGATAAGGATGACAAACTTTCTGGCAACAGAGATATTTTTAAGCATCGTCGCGCTCCCTGCATTGGTATAAAAGTATGCCAACATTCTGCTCAGTTCTAAACGGACGCGCAGAGAAAAACAATAGGGTGCGGCAGTGGCTGGGCGAATGCTTGTCAGTTGCGTTCGCGCTTACTCTGCCCGGTTGTGTATATTTTGATATAACAGGCGATATGCCAGCCTAGCGCCCTGGCGGTTTTATGCTGCCCTTGACCTCCCTTGACCGCCCAAGCGCAGCCCACGGCTGCAGGCCGACCTTATGGATGTCACCACGACCGAAGCTGAAAGTTTTTATCCCGCAGCAACGCCAGCAGCAGGGTAGAACCCCCTGCCAGCTGGGCGGGGCATCTGCCGCCCAGACCATACGCATGCTGAACAGGCCCGCGCTCAAAGCCCTGTGAGACGCAGGGGGTATTACCGCTGCGGCATGATTGCAGCCCTTGATTTTTGCGGCATCAGACCACCCGGCAAGGATTGGTTGGCCGGACCTTCGCACGTCTGGCATATTATTCATGACCCCGCCGCAGGCTGCAATATTTGCGCGGCTAGACCACGTTAACCCCTTGCAATCCGATGGATTATTGCTCGCCTACAGGATGCGCGACTATGAAGAGACTCTATCTCCAACCAGACCTTCTATTTCCAGGAAGGCCCTCCCGTCAGTACACTGCGTGAAGTTGGGGTTTTGAAGTTAGCTTCAAATGGAAGGACTCTTCTTGTGTGGCAGAAAGATGGAAATGTGATTATAGGCGTTAGTATGAAACAAGAATGATGTTCAAAATAGTGCAGAATTATTGCTTTTATTGCAATAAAATGATTTTTATATAGTTAAATTGGAATAAAATTAGTTAGCAAGCATTTGCTCAACAGTCAAAACTATTTTTGAAAGTACAGGGCATTTGTCTTCACAAATTATATTTGTTGTCTCTTCTGATATGTGTTTTGCAATCTTAAGTTTTAGCTCTGCCTCATTCTGTTTGCTAAAGTTTTTTCCACAAGCATTAAAAGCATCATTAATTCTGTCACTCCATTTTTTATGGCAGTTTCTAAATATTTTTGATTCACTACCGAGTATGTCTACTCCATATTCTGTTTTTATTAAATCAGCATAAGCGTTTTGTAAAAAACAATCTTCAAATTCACTTTCGTGCATTCCTCTGCATTTAAGCAAAAAAATATTGCGAATATCAATAGCCTGGTCTGATTCTAGTTTTTTGTAAGAAGAAGATCCTTCAGTGTCATCGTCAATTATTGCAAAAACAGTACATAGAAATGATTGGTACGTGCGAATTGTCATGTGTATTTTTGACGCGCCATGTGCAGGAACAAAAGAAAGTTTTGCTTCTTGAATCGCTCTATGTATTTTAGAACTTTTGAGTGATAAGTATCTTTTTAATACAATTATATCGTCTTCTCCTTCGCATACTATAATAAATTCAGTCGCTATCAGTGAATCAGATAAATGTATTCCAAGAAGCTCTCTTATTTCATTTATGCTTTTTGTTTCGCGAACGCTACCGTCTTCAACTATTACGCAATTATCAAATTTTGCTCTATCAATAAATGTCGGATTATGTGTTGAAACAATGATTTGATTTTCTTTTGAAAGATCAAAGACGATGTCTTTCAGATGGTGTATCGCTCCCTGATGGAGGTGGGCTTCAGGTTCTTCTAGTGCAATTAGTGACATCCCGCTAAACTGATGTTTGTTTCGCAGTAAGCATATCGATACGAGACTTTGAATTCCATCTCCCTTTTGCTCAAGTCGTGTCATTTTTCCGTCATCAATTTCGACTCTGCACCCAAAGTTTTTTATCCTATTAGCAAAAGGAGATATGACATTTACATCACGAATTGTTGGAATGAATTTAACAAGAAGACTTTTTAAATCTTCAGATAAAGATTTGAGTATTGGTGTTTGTAAGTCGCGAATTTTGGCGATAGCTTCTTTATACGTTGGATCTTTTGTTAGTGGGATTAGCGCTAAATCTACCATCTGACCCACTATTTCCAGAGACTGGTCAGCCGTTCGGATTGCTCCAATGTATTGAGCTCGAATCCGCTTTGATATGAATCGTACAATTCGATCGGATTTTTCCGCAAGTTTTGATGCACCTAAACCTCTCTTGAGATATCTTTTCTTTATTATTCCATTAATGGTGATGGAGACTTCTATAGAAAGTTCATTGTTTATTGTGCTATTGACGATTTTGCGAAAGTCGTTTCTATCATTATCATCGAAATAAAATTTAAGTATAAAACGAGTTTCTTTTTCTCTACCATAATGTTTTGCAACTGGGAAATCGATTAGTGGATTGTAAGATGAAAAATGGCGTGTTCTTGCTCTTGTGGTTTGTGTTTCTCCTTCAATCTCATCTAGAAGAATTTTCATTGCGCAGTCAAGTGCGCGCAAAATATTTGATTTGCCTTCATTGTTTTTTCCAATTATTACATTATACTGACCTAAAGAAATTTTTACTGGTCGTGTTATGTTTCTATAGTTAGCAATTTCAAATTCTATTAATTTCATAATGTTTCCAAGTCTCATGCACTGTGGGGGAAGGAAAAAGCAAAACAAAAAAGCCCTTACGTTTGTTCAACGTAAGGGCTTGTATTATCTGGTTGCGGGGGCAGGATTTGAACCTACGACCTTCGGGTTATGAGCCCGACGAGCTACCGAGCTGCTCCACCCCGCGACACGTGCAGCGTTTCTCGCTGCGAGAACAGATATGTAAACGCTGTGCCTCTGGCTGTCAAGAAAATTTGTAAAATTCTTTATGGCAGCAACGTTCATATCTGTGCATCCTTGCCGTAAATCAGCCATGGGCGCTGTTTTGCGCCGTTTGTAAATAATGAAATTATTTTTGCCCGCGCAGCGTA
>JGI20225J20221_1000852_pt2 | contig 48342 bp, 33 predicted proteins | sample BioMet4_FD_20221 | JGI IMG/M metagenome (IMG submission 20221) | reverse complement strand
GTGAGCGTACAGACCCGTTGTACACCAGTTGTACTAGACAACCGGTTTCCATTTCGTCAATTGCAGGTGACCACCAAAAATCCGAGGAGACGCATGGTAGGGGCGGTGGGACTCAATATGTCTGTAGCAATCACAGGCGCCAGAAACCACAGCCCCCCGCAAGCATGATGCTAATTGTGTAGCGAACCGTTAACACACCGATGGCAGCACTGATCATATCTTCGGACGGCACAAACGGCTCAGCCAGAGTAACCGAAAGCATGCAAACGCCCGTGAGCGCAGTTCAGTTAACGAATCGGGCACGCACGCGGGTAGTCTGTCCTGCAAACTCGTCATCCATAAAGTCACGCACCGTTTTGCATGCGGTAATCAAGTCGTCGTCGAAGCAGCCGTCTACCCGCTCATGCCCGCCGTGCGAGAAATCGTTGCAAATGGAGTAGAGGGTGGGATTCGACTTGAGTGCACTACAATTCCCCAGGTATTTTCCGAGCCCATCGAGATCCGGCCTCTGGATATGCCATGCCCATTCGATAACATGTCTTACAGAGTTCCCCGTCGAATGTGTCGGGGTCGCAATGCCATCGGCAACACGGATGACGTCTGCAAGATGCTGTTCGAAGGGAAAGATCTCGTCGTCGCTCGCCTCGCGGATTTTTCCACGCTCAAGGACGAGAAGGTTGCTCGCTATACCATTCGTGGCGAGGATGTTGAAAAAGCTATAGTTGTGCGTCAACACGAAGAGCCGCGGGTGTGCATTATCGGCCAAATCCAACTGGCCTTTGATGTCGGCGATGCAGCCCACCATCGTGTAGACGAAATCGTAGTCAAGGCTCGAAATGGGATCGTCTATCACGAAGAAGAGCCGTCCCCAATCGTCCTCATTATCCACGAGCTCAACAGTGGAGGCGAGATATATGCAGAAGGCGATGATTGTCTTCTCGCCCTCGCTGAGCACCAGGTCGTTATTATCCGACATCTCGTGCGGACCGAGGCTGATGGTGAACGTTGTGGCATCGAAGGAATACTTGTCGCCAAAGAAATCTACCAAAAGCCTTCCGAAGATCTTGGCGACGCGTTCGCCTTTGGGCTCCCGGTTCTTTTCCTCGAGCGATTGAAGTCTTTCTTTGGCGGCAGATAGCTCGCCCTTAAGCCTGTTGTACTCCTTGATGTCATCGTCGAGTGAAATGCGGAGCCTAGCGCGCGCCTGCTTGCAGAGGAGGTTTTTGCACTCCTTCTTTTCGGCAGCAACGTTCGCCTTAGCCTTGTTGGCGCTGTCAATGAAACCGGCCATCTGACTCTCGTACGCATGAATCTCCGCAACAGCAGTCTCGAGCGCCTCGGCACAGTCCACTGGAAGTACGGCGTCAATGTTCTGCTCCTTGTCGAAGAGGGCAGATCGCGCCGATTTTGCGGCCGTAATGAGAGTATCGGGCCCAGGGTTATGCGGCGGTGTCGAGCCTCTGAGAGAAGGGTAAATCTCGATTGCCTCGTGCAGACCCGTGGAAGCAAGGTAGGCACTCCTGCCCCACTGCGACGCCCTCCCATCAAGATCGCAGAGCTGACGCTCCAGACGCTCAATCTCAGCCCTGGCCTTTGCTTCGGCTGCATTGAGGTACTCCTCGTAACGGTGTATGAGCGAGGATGCGTCGGAACCAATGGACTGTCCACAGAAGGGACAAGCAGTGTCATCTTTCTCCATCGCCGCAACGCCAGCCCTTACGAAGTCGATGTGAGAGTTGACACGATCAATGAACTCCTCAGCGAAGTCTTCCCGCCCGCATGGCGTGGCCAGGACCCTGCGCATCCCCTTCGTAAGCTCGGCGTCAAATTCAAGTTTCGGCAAAATGAGTTGGGGGTCGTCGTCGGGAATCGCCAACAGCTTCTTTAGGCTGTCCCGCTGCGCCTCGTACGTGTCTGTCATGGGGAGAGGATCGATGAGAACATTCTCGAGTGTTATTTCTTTGAATGCGCCCAGACTAGCCCCGACGCCAGCCTCCTTTACCTCGTCGCGCACCTTATCAACGGCTGCTTGAATCCGGGACAGGGCATCGGATTCTTTTTCCACGAGACTCGTGACTTCATTTCTCTCCTTATCGGCATCCACGTTGCCCTTGCCAACGATGTAACCGCCGATACCGCTCGGCGCCGTATATCCGCTCTTCTCAACTGCCTCGCGAACGTAGTCGCTGTTAAACACATGAATAAGGCAATCGATACCACACGTTATCTTCGGTGCAGAACCAGCCTTGAGGTCAACTTTACTGTGAATCGACTCGTCAGCTCCGCTCACACCGAAATCGAAGTTGCCTGAGCGCTTGCCGAACGTAAGCAGGTTCTCCGTCTTGGCCGACGCCTCGTCTTCGAAGAGCCTGAACATTCTACTCACGAACGTCTTACCAGTGCCGTTACGGGCATAGATGAGCGTCGTGTTGGAGCTCTTCTTCTTCCCTGTGTACGAGAGGTTATCCAGGGGACCGATATTGCTGGCGGAAATCGAAATCGCCACATTCTTCGCCATAGGCACACCTCTTCGAATCATTGTGGGACACATTACTATCTACACCGTAGCGAACAATAGCAGTAGAGGCGTTCTTCCACGAGCACCAAAACTCCCAACTATCAGGATGGCAGAAGCACTCCCTAAACGAACAGGGTAGGACTTGCCAAAGCAGTAGACTCTATCCCAATCAGTCACCTTACTTCGCTCACTTCATTTCAATTTTAACCTTCGTAATATGGCTATAGGAGTAGTATTCATTTTGGAGATACGAGTGCCCCCCGTTTGATTGGAATGAAAACATGGCAACTACTGAACTTCTTAGCCAACCGTTTTCCGGTCAACTTGGTGACTACCTGATTGAGCAATTAACTTCTTCGAGATATCAAACGCTTAATGTAGTCGTTGCCTTCGCCAAGAACAGCGGTGTCCTGCGCTTAAAAAAAGCCCTAGAACGATTTCGCAAAAATGGGTCCACTGTTAACGCATATGTTGGGATAGACCTTGACGGCACATCTTATGAGGCACTCACCGCCCTCCTGTCACTTTCCGACTCTCTTTTTGTGATACACGCCGAGTCTGACCAAACCTTTCATCCGAAAATTTACGATTTTTCAAGCGATACCGAAGCCCTGGTAATTGTTGGATCGCATAACTTGACCGGCGGAGGTTTATGGACAAATGTAGAGAGTTCAGCCATTATCCATATTGACACCGATGGAACGATTTCTGTCCACGATCAGGTCGAAGAATATCTTCTGCAGCTTCGCAGGCGGAGTTGTTTTTGCGTCCGCATCGAGAATCAAAGCACCATCGACAAATTGCTCGCCGATGGATATGTATCAAAAGAAGTCACCGGCCAAATACGCCGCGCGACGGCCGCCAAGGCCAAACTGAGTTCTTCTCCCAGTAGAGAGGTTACATTCGTCCAGAGTCTTAAAGCGTACATTCCTGACTTTACACCATCCATAAACGAGGCTCATCATTCAGTCAGAAACGTAGCAGGAGCACCGTCGACCGCGACGCGCATTGGACTAGAGAACAAATCCGAAGGCAGCCAGACCCTATGGATTGCTACGGGGGCTATGACCGGCGGGTCTCGCAATATTCTAGACTTATCAAAAAGAGCTTTGGTTGCTCACGGTGACCCAAGCATTATTGGTTTCTCTCTCGGAGAACAAGGCTATATGCGCGGGGCAGTGCAATTTTTTGGAATAGACCCAGCGGATACGGAGGAAAACCGAAACATTACCGTTAATTATAATGGCACCGATTTCGCCGGCAATTCTGTGATATATCCGTCTGGCAACGGAACATGGCGACTTCAGATTCATGGTATCTCTTCGACTGGGAAGAAAATAACGAGCGAGTTTGATCCCGGGTATCTTGCCAAAAAAATAATCACTTTTACAAAGATTAACGACGGCTATTTCTTTATGTCTGTCTTCTCTGGAGAGGACCTTTCAGAGTTCGTTAGTGTCTCTCTGCTTGTTGCCTATAATGGCGCAACAAAGCGCTGTAGAGAATTTGGCATAATCCTTTGAGTCCTCGGTTAAAATCGATTGAGCCATTCTTCATGCTTTCCACTCCTGTTTCCGCTAATTCCACCCTTCGGCCCACCAAAGAGAAGTCGCGTGGAGTCATCAGACAGGGAAAGGCCTTCTGACGCGTATAGAGGAGCGTCATTTCGTTCGCGAAACCCAATTACAAACTCGTCAAGGTTGAAGTCATAAGCGTAGCCGGTTGTGCCCCGATAAGGCGGGTCAATGTAGACGATTGCTCCATCCGGAATCGAACAATCCAATATTACAGACACATCAGCTGTCAGACAGGATATTCCCACGCAGTTCTCTGCAAGCAATTCCACTCGTCGATAGAGCGTTTCTGGAGAAGGCTGCATCGGATTTGCGGGGCTTCTCCTTATACTGTTCTCAGTTGGCTCCCAGTAATCCCTAAAGAACGCGTTTCCCCAACGATCTCCATCTAGCCAGATTTGCTTTCCCCCAAAGGAGCATGACTGCAGTATCGGATAAATGTATGCCGAGTCTTCCCCAGCTGGCTTGGAGGCGAGGTCGATCATATACTGCTTTACGGCCCTTTTATCTCTAGGTATTTCATCCAGGTATCTTGAAAAGGTCTCCAAATCAAAGATGCCGGAGCCGATTGAACTCCAAAAAAAGCCCCATGGCCCACGATCAAGCATCGTAATTTTTGATGGGTCAACTCCTTTGTTAATCATTTCGACAGAAATTGCGCCTGATCCACAGCAAAGATCAAAGAATTCCGCTCCGCTATCAACAATCCCAGTCTCATCGACTAGTATTTCCGCAATCTCGGCAGCAACACGCTGTTTGCCTCCTTGGTAAGAGCAAGGGACCCGTAGACGCGTTCTCGGCGCGCGTTGACTATCAGGGCGTGCAGGTCTCATGCTCCGACCATTTCTGGGGTCTTGTTACGGATAAGCACTCGTGCATAAGATCTCTTGCCGTTAATAAGGCCAACTCCGCCCTTGTCAAGAGGGCTTCTTTTGTATCCAACTTTAACAAGCATATTTGGATCTGTATTTGTCCGGGCATTTCCGTTTGCGAGCATCAAAATCTCGAACTGGTCGGGGCTATACCGATCAAGAAAGGTCACAGGTACCCCCATAATCCCGTCATAATCGCATGGGATATTTACTGTCCTCCCAACATCGATAGCTTCGTAGTTTTCGTACCTAGGATACACTGCCTCGCTATACTTCTTGGTAAGGGGCATCTTGTCATGTCGCTGCGCAATGTCTACGTTTGTAAACCATCGCACGCCTTTCACCCGAATGTACCTTCGACCCGCTTTATCTACCCCACAGCTTGTTGCGTTGAGCGGATAGTCGTCTGGAACATAAAACTTTCTATCGCCAGAGTGAATACTTGCACCGAACCAAATCAGGTTGTCTCTTATCAGAGGAAACACCTCTTTGTAGGTCACGGCATTTACGTTTCCAATGATAATGAACTTTTTTTTGTGATCCATAAGTTGGGTTATGAAATCTCTAAAGAGAGAAAAGGGTGGATTGGTCACGACAACATCGGAGCCATCAAGAAGTTCAGCGCACTCTTGCGATCTAAAGTCGCCATCGCCTCGAAGCTTCTGCAAGTTGTTCTCGTGGTGTTTGAAAAGCGATTGATAGTCTATATCTCTATCTGTGCGGATATCTTCTGTGTCAACCACCTTATTGACCTCTGCCATGTATGGACACGCCAGCCCATTCCCACAAACATGAATGGTCGTTTCCGGAAGAAATACTGTACTCGCAACCATCGACCCCGCAAAACTGGTAACCACTAAGCTTTTGAGTTCGAGCTTGTTAAAGTTGAGGACAAAGTATTTAAAGAAATTCGATTCAAATGGATCGTCACAATTACAAAATACTTTTTTCCCTTCAAAGTACATTTTGTAGTTAACGAGCTCGCTCTCAATATCTGAGAGCTGCGTATAGAATTCGTCCTTCTTGGCCCTTGTCGCTATATTGAGGAGCATGTTGCCGGCCATTACAAATCACTCTCCTTTGTGTCTGACACACCCTCGTTCTCTATACTCCCCCCACCTTCCAAGACGGGAGAATCGGATCTTTCCTTAGCCAGCAGCTTCAACTCGAGGGGTATCCCCTGCTCCAGCCAACGTAAGACCAAGCCCGTCAAAAACCTCGTTAGCTTGTCTCTTAAGATTGGGGTCTATTCTCATTGTTGTAGTAGGAATAGCTCCCATGTGTACCTCCCACCCTCTATACATGGTTACATTGTAATTTAATAGTGCTGCCTACTGATTTTGCTGTCCCTGAAGAGCCATATCCCTTCTCCGAGATGTCACGTTCACGGATGACCGAGAAATACGGCCGCAATAGATCGATAGACAACTTTGCCGTTATTGAGAGAACATATAACTTTAAACAAAAACATAAATAGCCATGAGAGTTGCTGTATGCCAAAGGCTGCCGGCCCAACAACTCGCAGGCATAGGAATTGTCTTGAACCCCTTCGCAGCATTATCCGGCTATCTTAGCTATCTTAGCTATCTCAGCACTATCCCCCCAGGAGAGTATAGATGGCAGACAAAAACAGAGATGCGCCCCTCTCGCTCTTAACTTGATATCCAATTTGGATTATGCCCTCCATTCTCCTAAGACCCGAAGTCTCCAGGTTTTGGGCGCACCTCCTTTTGTCACACCTTGTTCTACAAACAATTTTTCAGCATATGACAACTAGGGCTCAGAACGTCTCAGAAGGTTCACTGCATAGAGATATTGCGCTTAATCTGAGAATTCGAGAAATAAAAATGGTAGGGGCGGTGGGACTCGAACCCACAATCCTTTCGGTCGCGGATTTTAAGTCCGCTGCGTATGCCAGTTCCGCCACGCCCCCATGTGCCAAGTCTACNCCGAAGAGCAGGTCGCTCTCGCTCACGATCAAGCTCGGGAAGCCCGTCTGCGTCATGAGCTCTGACACGGCAATCGTACCACCAAGGATGACGGACGCTCGCTTCTCCTGAAGACCGGGAAGCGCACGACGTCCCTCCTCCGTGAGGGCCGCGAGACGACCCTCGAGGCCGATGACGTCATCCGCAGAGAGCGTGGCCAGATGAACACGGCTTGCATCGTAGGGTACCAGCTCGTCTCGGATGGCCACGAGACTCGTCGACGTACCGCCCGTGACCACGAGCGTGGCAGGAGCCCCCTTGCCGCCACAGTGCAGGCCGCCCTCGCTCACGACGGACGAGAAGAGCCGCGCCGCAAACGCGTGAGCCTCGGCGACGTCAGCCGTCGATGGCGGATCCGTCCTTGAGAGGAAGAGCTCGGTGAGACGCCTGCATCCCACGTTGGTCGATCGGACGAAGGTGAGATCGAGCATGCTGCCGTCGAGCGTCCCGCAGGCAAGCTCGGTCGAACCGCCGCCGTTGTCGGCCACGAGGATGCGCTGACCCAAGAAGTCCTGCGCCACGCCAAGGAAGGTGAGCGCGCCTTCGATCTCGCCGGGAATGACGAGCGGCTCGAGGCCGAGGGAGGCAAGGGCCTGCCCCAGGTCGGGCGAGTTCGATGCGTCACGGGCGGCACTCGTGAGCGTACATGCCACGACCTCCGCGCCAGCTGCGCGCGCAGACTCCACATAGGCGCCCACGCATACGAAGACACGCTCCATCGCCGCCTGGGCGAGACGCCCGGTCTCGGCAACACCCTCGCCGAGATTGCAGATGGTGGAGTTCTTCGCAAGACGAACGACGCGCGCGCCCTCGACGTCGGCGACGGCAAGGCGAGCGGTGACGGTCCCGATGTCTATGACGGCGACGCGCCTCATGCGGACCCCTCCTGATAGGCGAAGATGAAGTCGAGCACGGTGACGTACCAGGGGTCAGAGCTGGCGGACGTGTCGCTTGACGATGTGCTCTCGTCGAGGCCATCGACCTTGACGCCCGTCTCGCCCTCCGTGACGTAGCCGCGTTTGCGCGCCTCGTCCTCGATGCCCTCGCGAGTCTGAAGGCTGGTGAGTTCGTCCTGGAGGTCAGAGTTCTCCTGATCGATGTCGCTATAGCTGTTCTGGAGAATGTCGTTGGTACGCCATGCCGAGTAGTACGTACGCGCTGGTGCGTAGAGCATGGCGACGATGACGAGGATGAGACCGACCACGATGAGGGGGCGCTTGTGCCGCCTCAGCCGTTCTCGAAGCGGTTCTCGATGGGCGACCACGTCATCGGCAGCCTGCGTCGCAGTTGCATGGGCACGCCTCCCGTCCGCCTTCTTCGAGACGGTGCGCGCAGCCTTCCTTGTGGAGTGGGTCGTGCTCATGCCAGCTTCGTTTCTTGGTCGTTTTGGCATTTCCGGCGCCCGCCACGCAGGGTACCGCTCTGACACAAGTTATACCAGATGAGCGACGTCAGGGAAACGCTACGTGCGCTTCTCCTCACCCTTAGCATGCACCCACAGCTCGTTCTGCTCGGCGGTGGAAAGCTCGCGCACGTCACGGCCCTGCTCGCGAGCGAGCTCCTCCACACGCGCCCAGCGTCTGCGGAACTTGCGGTTGCTCGCGGCGAGCGCCCGCTCGGCATCCACCCCCTCGCGGCGAGCGACGTTGACGATGGCAAAGAGCATGTCACCAAACTCAAGCTCGCGCTCTTTTGAGCCGGGAACCGCTTCCTCGAACTCCTCGCGCTCCGAGGCGACCTGTCGCCAGACGTCATCCACGCTCTCCCATTCGAAGCCCGCCTTGGCGGCGCGCTTCGAGATCTTCTGACATTGCATGAGCGCAGGAAGGCACATGGGCACGCTGTCGAGCAGGCCTTCGGGACGCGTGCCCTCCGTGCGCTTCACGTCATCCCAGATTGCCATGACCTCGTTTTGATCCGTTGCGACACGGTCGCCAAAGACATGTGGGTGACGACGGACAAGCTTCTCGTTTATTCCCCGAACCACATCGTGGATGTCGAAGGACCCCTCGTCTGCGCCTATCTGCGCGTGGAGGGCGATCTGCTCGAGCACATCGCCAAGCTCCTCGGTGAGGTGAGCGTCATCATGATGGTCGATGGCATCCGTCGCCTCGTAGGCCTCTTCGATGAGATCGCGTGCGATGGATTCGTGCGTCTGCTCCTTGTCCCACGGGCAACCGTCGGGCTGGCGCAACCGCCACATGATGCGCACGAGCGTGTCGAACTCGTCCTGACGCCCCGGTGCCCCTTCGCGAGAACGGATCTGGGCGTCCACGGCCGCAACCGGGCTGCAGAGACACCCTGCCTCCCGTCCTGTGGCATCGGTCGCGACCGGTACGAGGCTGTCCCTCCCCTGCTGGTCGGGACGCTCGCGCTCAATGGCAGAGACAAGCGCGGCAGACACCATGGCCGCAGCCACCGGACCTGGGTGTAGCACCTGGTCGGAAAGCATGACAGGGTTTCGCGGAATGACGTGATGGCCGTCGACGAAGGTCATGTGCTTACGATGGTCGCAGAGGTCTGCAAGCATGCTGCCCATCCACGCGAGGCTGCGACCGCAGGGGCGCGGCTCGTTCTCGTCGGCACGCCAAAGCGGGGAGAGGACGTACACGGGCGTCTTCGGAAAGGCCTCGGCGAGGGCATCGAGATAGTTGGCGGCGTCCCTGCGGATGCGCTTGGCCGACTTCTTGCGGTCCCAGTCATTGGTGCCATAGGCCACGACGACGGTGGTGGGCGGATGCTTGCGGAGACGGCCCAGGCCCTCGAGCGTGGTGGCGTCAAAGACATGGCCCGCCACCGCCTGGTTGAGAAGATCGAGACCGAGCGCCTGGGCAACCTGCACCGGATAGGCGAGCGATGGGCTGCCCACCACGAAGCCCTGGGCGATCGAGTCACCAAGGACGAGAAGGTATCCATGGTCGGGAGCTGGCTCGAGCGAGCCGTTGGAAGCAAGGTTGCCCACGGCGACCGACATGATGTACGGGAGGTAGATGCGAACCTCGACAGGCGTGTGGAATGGGTTGTCGAACGTCACCTCGATGCGTCCGGTGGCGGCAGGCACGGTATAGGCGTTGCCTCCCACGACTACGAGGTCGATGCCATCGATCACCCCGTCGACGGGATTGCCGATGCCACCCACGCCGGCCATGACCGAGCGGAAGAGCGGATGGTCATGGTTGAGGTCTCGTATGACGCGGCAGTCGAGGGAGACGCGGTTGCCATCGGTCACGAAGTCGATGCACGCGCCGGCGGTGGCCTCGGCGCGACAGCCTCGGTTCAGCCCGCGAAGCCTCTTGAGCTGGGCCTTGGTGAAACGTCGCGGCACGACGAACCCATCGGAACAGCGAACGAGTCCCACAGCCCCACGGACGAAGCCCTCGATGGGAGCGGTCGCCACTTAGCCTTCCATCTCCTCGGGATATCTGAAGCCCCAGTCGCGGCGCAGCCGCGTCATGAGAGCCATGACATCGGCGGAGGTCTCTATCTGTGCGAGGGCACCGGCATCGCCGGCGGCGGCAGCCTCGAGATCGGACATGACGTAGCCCAGGGCAAGCTCCCTCTGGCCAACGGATATCTCCTCGACCTCCCCGCTCTCGGTCCAGACGATGCGTGCGCTGTCGGCACGCGGGTACTCCATGATCTCGATGTAGGCCTTGTCGGCGCTTATCATGGCACGCTTGGGCTGCTTGGAGTGCATGGTGAGCGTGATGGACACCATCTGTCCCTCGACGTTGCGCATGAGGATGCCGTCCATCTCATCAACGCCGGTAGGCGCGGGGCTCATGAGCGAGACCATCTCGCCAGGACAGCTCTCGAGGAAGAGACGGGCCAACGTGATGGAGTAGACGCCGATGTCGAGGAGTGCCCCTCCCGCGAGGTTGGGATTGAAGAAGCGGTTTCTCATGTCGTAGTCCTTGTAGGACCCGAAGTTCTCCTGCACGAGGTTGACGGGGCCGAAGTCACCCGCCCCGACGCGACGCACGAGCTCCTTGTAGAGGGGCATGTGCAGGATCGTGCAGGCGTCCATGAGCACGACGCCATGGGCGGCGGCAATCGTGCGCGCCTCGTCGAGCTCGTCGGAGTTGAGCGTGATCGCCTTCTCGCAGAGCACGTGCTTGCCCGCCGCAAGGGCCTTGCGCAGGTAGGTGATGTGCGTGTTGTGCGGTGTGGTGAGATAGATGGCGTCGATGTCAGGGCTCGCGATGAGGTCGTCGATGGAGTCATAGACCCTGCCCACGCCATACTTCTCGGCAAAGGCGTCGGCCTTGTCCCGCGTGCGATTTGCCACGCCGTCGATGGCGCGTCCCTCGAGCGCCAGCGTCTGCGCCATCTGGTTGGCGATGACGCCACAACCGATGACACCCCAGCGAAGCCGTGGGGCGGTTTCCGCGGTAGCTACCTCTGACATGTCCGTCTCCCCTCGTCGAGCGACCGGTACGGTACTGGTACCCATTCTATGACCGAGGCTCTCATGGCCAGCATCCCAAACGTCGCAGGCGCGCAAATCCCGCGTCACACGGCGGCCCCTCACGACTCGTCTTCGCCGCCAAGCTCCTCGAGCACGCCAAGGACGGCCGGCATGATCTGCTCGCCCCCCTTGCGGAAGGGATACGCAAGCTTGTGGGTCTTGGGATAGTTGAGCGCACCACGCCCCTTGAGCTTGAGTGCCACCTGACGCGGAACATCCACTCCCAGGTAGACGATCCTTCCGTTGACGAGCGAGACGGACGTGCAGCCCAGACGCTGAGCGCGGATGCGTACGCGGGCTCGGTCGAAGAGGTTGCGCCCGGCAAGCGGCAGGGCACCAAAGCCCTCCTCCGTCTCGCGCTGAAGCCCGTCCACGTCGGCAAGCTCGGTCGCGGCCGCAAGCCGTCGGTAGCAGAGCACGCGCCGGTCCACCTCGGGGATGTACTCCTCTGCCAGGAAGAAGTCGGCGGAGAGGTTGATGGTGACCTCGGGTACCTCGATCTCGGTCGCCTCGCCACGCGCCTCCGCCACCGCCTCGCCGAGCATCTGCGTGAAGAGGTCAAAGCCCACGCTCGAGAGGTTGCCGTGCTGCTCGGCGCCCACAAGCGAACCGGCGCCGCGTATCTCGAGGTCGCGCATGGCGATCTTCATGCCGCTGCCGAGGTCCTGGTACTCGTTGATCGCCGTGAGACGATCGGTCGCCTCGGGCGTGAGCGGTGCCTCGCCGGGGAACATGAAGTAGGCGTACGCCTGGATGCGACCGCGCCCCACGCGACCCTTCAGCTGATAGAGCTGAGCCAGGCCCAGGCGCTGCGAGTCCTCGATGATGAGCGTGTTGGTGTGTGGGTTGTCGATGCCGCTCTCGATGATCGTGGTCGCAACGAGCACGTCGATCTCGTGCTCCGAGAACCGCAGCATGACGTCCTCGACCTCGCGCGCGCTCATCTGCCCGTGAGCCACGCCCACGCGTGCCTCGGGCGCGGCCTCGAGCACGCGGGCGACGGCGTCATCGATCGTGGTCACGCGGTTGGACACGTAGTACACCTGCCCCTTGCGTGCAAGCTCGGCACGAATGGCGTCGGAGACCACGTCGGGGTCCCACTCCCCCACCGTCACCTTGACCGCCAGACGTCCGGGCGGCGGCGTCATGATGAGGCTCATGTCGCGGACGCCGCTCATGGCCATCTGCATGGTGCGCGGGATGGGCGTGGCCGAAAGCGTGAGCACGTCGACCTGCTCGCGCATGTTCTTGAGCTGCTCCTTGTGCTGCACGCCGAAGCGCTGCTCCTCGTCGATGATGACAAGCCCCAGGTCATAGGGATTGACGTCGGCCGAGAGCAGACGGTGGGTGCCGATGAGGACGTTGACGCTGCCATCGGCAAAGCCCTCGAGGGTCTTGCGCTGCTGCGCCGGCGTGACGAAACGGGAAAGGACGGCCACCTTGAGGTCGAAGGGTGCGAACCTCGAGAAGAACGTCTCGTAGTGCTGCTCGGCGAGGATGGTCGTGGGGCAGAGGACCATGACCTGCTTGACGTCCTGGCAGCACTTGAACGCCGCCCGCAGCGCCACCTCGGTCTTGCCGAAGCCCACGTCCCCGCAGAGCAGGCGATCCATGGGCTTGCGGCTCTCCATGTCGGCCTTGATGTCTGTCACGGCGTTTGCCTGATCGGGGGTGAGCTCGTAGCTGAAGTTCGCCTCCATCTCCTGCTGCACGGGCGTATCGGTCGAGAAGGCATAGCCGCTCACGGACGCGCGACGCGTGTAGAGGTCCACGAGGTCGAAGGCGAGCTTCTTGGCGGAGCGACGGGCCTTGCCCGTGGCACGCGACCAGTCGGCCGTGTTGAGGCGCGTGAGCCGTGGGACGCCCCCGTCGGGACCGATGTAGCGCGTGATGCGATCCACCTGCTCGAGAGGTACGTAGAGCTTGTCCTCGCCCGCGTACTCGAGAAGGAAGTAGTCACGCTCGCGCCCTGCCACCTCCTGGCGCACGATGTCGGAGAAGAGCGCGACGCCGTGCGTGGCATGCACGACGTAGTCGCCCGGCTTGAAGGGGAAGGTCACGCTCGTGGGGTCGACGCGGCGGGCACGACGGCGGTTCTTTGCCGTTCGCGCCGTGAGGTCGGAGATCGAGAGCACGCCGATACCTGCCGTGGGAATGATGATGCCGGCGGGAACGGGCGCATCGAAGAAGGTCACGAAGCCGCGACGCAGGGGCGTCACGTCGCGCATGGACGCAGGATCGGTTACGGGCACGGAGTTCTCGGCGGCAGAGCCGAGCGACTCCACGAAGGGGATGCCCTCGTCGTTGAGACGAAGCTCGAGCGACTCGCGGGAGCCGCGGTCGGGCACGGCAAAGAGTACCGCCGCCCGGTCGTTCACGAGCTGTCGAACGCGACCGATGAGCTTGGCATCCGCGCCGGCGATCTGCGGCTGGACCACGTCGATCTCTGCGGAGGCCGTCTCGCCCGCCCTCATGATCGTCGAGAAGGACAGACGCTGCTGGGTACCGAAGTCCAGCTCGCGCGGTGGGGTATAGAGACCATCGGTGCTCACGCGGGCAGACCCCGCCGCAGCGGAGACCTCGTCCATCGCTCGCTGGCAGTCATCGAAGAGGGCGCGCGGTTCGGCGAGAACCACAAGCGCATCCCTGGAGATGTGGTCGATGGGCGAGGCCGTCGTGCCGTAGAGCTCCACGAGATAGCGTTCGAGCGCGGGCGCGGCAACCCGCTGACCAATGAGCTCGAGGTCGGTGGCAAGCTTGGAGCTCTCTCGTGCACGGCGGAAGAGCGCGCGCTCGGCCCGTGCGACCGTCTCGTCAGTGAGCGCCATCTCGCGACAGGGCGAGATCGTGACCTCACGAAGCTCGCCGATGGTCTGCCCGGTCGAGGGAACCATGCGGCGCACACGGTCGACCTCGTCGCCAAAGAACTCGATGCGCACGGGACTCGTGGCCTGTGCGGGAAAGACGTCCACGGTGTCACCGTGCACGTGGAAGGAGCCAGGTGCCGTGGTCTCCCCGATGTCCTCATACCCCATGCCCACGAGAAGCGCGGGAACATCCCCAAAGGGAATCTCGTCACCCACGGAGAAGGTGCTCGAGGCGAAGTAGCCCGACCCCACGGGCGGCACGCGGCGCAGCAGCGCATGCGCGCTGGCAACGACGATGCACTTCTCGCCCGCCGCGAGGCGAGCTACGGCACGGCAGCGGGCGCCGATCACGGCATCATCGGGAGCCTGGTCTGACCAGGGACGATCCTTGCGTTCGGGATAGCGGGAGACGGCATCCATGCCGAGCCAGGCGGCGAGGGCACGGGCCGTGCGGTCGGCGGCCTCCTCGCCCGAGACCAGGAGCAGGCACGGTCGCGGGTTCTCCGCCCAGAGCGCGGCAAGCATGAGGGGACGCGCGCTCTGCGCCACGGCGAGCGTCACGTCGATACCGTCCCTGAACTGGCTCAGAAAGTCGGTGAGCTCGGGAGCGGCAAGAAGCTGTCGGGAAACCCTGTTGATGAACATGGGGCCATTCTACCCTTCGGGACGCGAGGTCCGCGAGCCACCTCCGTGGTCACGCTCATTCCACGCGAGAGCTCGATGACGATCCGGACTGGTACCAGAAGGTGCCGCTGCATGCATGGCTCCTGGCGCGGGTGCCATTCTAGTTCCCAGGCTGCGACTTTGGCTCTGCGACTTTGGCACACGATTCAAAGTATTATCACATCGATGAACTGCGGGGATAAGGATAGCCAAAGTCAAACACCGTATCCGAGAAAGGCACCCGCAGGTAGATGGTTCGATGACAAAAGCCAAAGTCGCAGTGCCAAAGTCGTGGCAAGGCATCGAGAAGGGCTCCGCCCGATGCCGGCCTCACCCAAGGCGTGTCGTCCGCGCAAAGAGGCCTCCCGGGCTAGCTCCGAAAACGATGGGAGTCGAGCGCGAGGCCCATGAGATGCTCCGTTGCGCCCTCGATGTCTGCGGCATCGGCCTGCCATGTCCAGTTGCCCTCGGCGACGCCGGGCACGTTCATGCGCGCGTCATCATCAAGCCGAAGCACGTCCTGGAGCGGCATGATGGCCACCTTGTTGCGTGCGCCAAGGGTGCGCGCGGCGATCTCGTCGGCGAGCGCCTTGGGGTCATCGGGGTCGTAGCGCGACTCGCACCACCCCATGAGGGTCTGGTTGTCATGCGTGCCGGTGTAGACCACGGCATCGGCCCTGGGCTCATACGACTCCCTGGGGTCGCCGTCGAAGAACTGCACCACGTCCATGCCCGGGATGCCGGTGAGCGAGATGAGCGCGCGCACCGCGGGGGTGACGACACCGAGGTCCTCCGCAATGAGCGGCAGCGGTCCGAACTTGTCATGGGCGGCGCGGAAAAGATCTCCCGCCGGACCAAACGAATACTGCCCCTCGAGCGCGCTTTTGCCCGCCTCGATGGAGAAGTACGAGGAGAACCCGATGAAGTGGTCCAGGCGAACGTAGTCATATACGTCGAAGGCACGCGCCAGACGACGCAGCCACCAACCATAGCCCTGGTTGCGAAGCACATCCCACCGATAGGTCGGATTGCCCCAGAGCTGACCGTCGACCGAGAACTGATCGGCGGGCGCACCTGCCTGATGTGCGACGTGACCACTGGCATCGAGGTCAAAGATGTCGCGCTCCGCCCACACGTCCGACGAGTCCCCCGAGACGTACATGGGCATGTCGCCTATGATGCGGACCCCCCGCTGGTTGGCGTATGCTCGCAGGTCGCGCCACTCACGCTCGAACTCGTACTGGAGACGGCGATGGCTCTCGAAGCCGGGAGCGATCTTCGGATCCTTGGCGAGGGTGATCGAGTAGCTGCGATACCTCTCGGGCCACGTCTGCCAGGGTGCCTCGTCATAGAGGTCCTTGATGGACCGAAAGATCGCATACGGGGTGAGCCAGTCCGCGTTGTCGCGACAGAAGCACACGTAGCCTGGTCTATCGTCGATGTCCGCAAGGCGTTCGAGCACCGTCTCGGGATCATCCTCGAGAAGCGACACGTTTCCGGCAAATGCAGAGAGCCCCGCGTAGGGCGAACCAAATTCGTCGGTTGGATTTATCGGCAGCACCTGCCAGTAGGTCTGGCCACATTCCACGAGCCAGTCCACGAAGCTGCGGGCTGGTTCGCCAAGCGTGCCGGGGCGGCCACTGTTGGGAAGAGACGTCACGTGCGCAAGGACGCCCATCCCGGGCGCAAGGGGCTTCTCGAGCAGAGGACGTTCGTAGAAGCGCAGCACCGCAGAGCCCAGCGGCCAGAGGAAGACGCCTGCCTGCCCGTGCTCCACCTTGGGGGTACGGCCCGAGACGACGTCATCCACGCAACTCTTGACCATGGGCACCTTGATGGTGTGCGCATGCTCGAGGCTTGCATTGACGAGCACGCATACGCACTCGCCGTCATCCTTGCGCCAGAAGCCGAACACGTCCTCGCCTGCGGCAAATGGCTCGAAGCTACCGTTCAGAAGTACCGGCAGGGTCTTTCGCAGGGCGATGGCATTGCGATAGATGGAAGTGCAGTCGTGGTCACCGCCGTCCCAAGGGAAGGTGGCACGGTTGTACGGGTCGCGGAAGCCCTCGAGGCCGCACTCGTCCCCGTAGTACACGCAGGGAACGCCGGGGAGCGTCATCTGCAGGAGCGCCATGAGCCACAGACGTGACTTCGCGAGGCTTCGTTGTCCCTCGTCCAGGCGATAGGAGGCCTTCTGGTCCTCGGAAAGCGTATCGGGGTCGGGCGCACCGCCAAGGGTCGTGAACAGCCGCTCTCGGTCATGGCTGCCAAGCAGGTTGAGCGACGAGTAGAACGCGTTGCGCGGGTAGTTTTCGCCGAGCTGCTCGAGACGCGCCGTGAGTTCCACGGCACCGATGCGGTTGCACATGAAGTCGAGCAGCGCGGTGCGAAGCGGGTAGTTCATCACGCCGTCGAGCTCCTTGCCCTCGAAGTACTGGCGCAACTTGCCATAGCTCGTCTTGTTGGACGCATCCTCCCACACCTCGCCGATGAGAAGCGCATCGGGCTTCTCGGCAAGAACCGCGTCCTTGATCTGGACGATGAAGTCGTCGGAGAGCTCGTCCGCCACGTCAAGGCGCCAGCCGCGCGCGCCGGCGCGCAACCACTTCCTGACCACACCATCCTTGCCGCAGATGAAGTCGCGAAACTCCTGGTCGTCCTCATTGAGGTCGGGCAGGTCGTCGACGCCCCACCATGCGGCGTAGGTGCCGTCATCCCGACACTTGAACCAGTTCGCATAGGGGGAGTCCTTCCCCTGCGCCGCGCCCAGCCCGGGGTAGTTGCCAAACTTGTTGAAGTAGCGAGAGTCGCAGCCGGCATGGTTGAAGACGCCGTCGAGAATGATCGAGATGCCATGCCTCCCGCACTCCGCGCACAGGCGACGAAACTCGTGCTCGTCACCCAGCATCGGGTCGATGGCGAGGTAGTCTGCCGTGTCATAGCGATGGTTGCTCGCTGCCTCGAAGATGGGATTGAGATAGAGCACCGTCACGCCAAGGGACTCGAGATAGTCGAGATGCTCGACGATGCCCTCGAGCGTACCGCCATAGAAGTCCCATTCGGCGATGCGACCATCGTCCGTGCGCTTGTAGGTGGGAGGCGTGCTCCAGTCCTCGACAAGCGCGCGAGCAGGACCCTTGCGAGGCGTGTCCAGCGAGGCGGCAACGCGCTGGCGCCAATCGCGACCACGGGCAAAGCGGTCTGGGAAGATCTGGTAGACAATCCCGTCTCGATACCACATGGGCTGGTTCTCGCGTGGCTCGTAGACCGTGATCTGAAATGAGGGCGGGTCGCCATAGGCGAAGGTGCCCTCGCCGGTAGTCCAGCCCTCGCGAGCGCCATAGCGCCAGACCGAACCGTCGGTGGACTCGATGTCAAAGCTGTACCAGACGATACCGGTCTCGGCAGGCGTGTAGGTGGCGGAGTAGCGAGTGCGGTCACCCAGGGCGGTACCCCTCATCTCGATGAGTTCCTCACCGTGGGCGTCGGTCCAGACGCGAAGCGTGCAGAACACCACGTCATCGCTCCAGACATCAATGCTGATAGTAACGGTGCCGCCCAGGCGGGCGGCACCAAATGGATCCCTGTAGTCCTTCTCGGACGTAACGTGGCGCGCTCTCAATGACTACCTGTCTCTTCTTTTGTTATACCTGATGATCTCCGGGTGAAGACCATGGTAGATATCCATGTAGTCGTTGGCGGCTCGGCGCCAGCTGAAGTCCGTGGACATCGCCTGATACATGAGCTTAGCCCACTCCTCCTTGCTAGTCCAGAAGATTTCGCACGCACTGAGGATGGTGGCGGACATCTCCTCCGCGTTCATGTTTGCAAACGAGAAGCCCGTGCCCTCGCCGGTGAACCTGTTGTACGGCACGACGGAATCACGGAGACCACCCGTCTCGCGGACGACGGGCAGCGTGCCGTAGTGCATGGCGATCATCTGCGAGAGACCGCACGGCTCGAACTCGGACGGCATGAGCAGGATGTCGCCACCAGCGTACATGCGGTGCGAGAGGGCGTTGTCAAACGCGATGCGCGCGCACATCTGCCCCGCGTACTTCTGGTTGAAGTATGAGAACGCCTCCTCGTGGTCCTTGTCGCCGGTACCGAGGATGGCAACCTGTACGCCGCGGTCCATGAGACCATCCATGGCATAGCGGACAAGGCCGAGGCCCTTCTGATTGGTGAGACGACCGATCGAGACGATGAGCGGGCGGCTGGCATCCTGCTCCAGGCCAAGTTCCTCCTGAAGGGCACGCTTGCACTTCGCCTTGTTGGAGGTGTCCTGGACCGTGTAGCTGAAGGGGACCATCGGGTCGGTGTTGGGATTCCAGATGCCCTGGTCGATGCCGTTGAGGATACCGGTGAACGCGGTGGCGCGACGGCGGAATATGCCGTCGAGACCTTCTCCGTAGAACGGCATCTGCAGCTCGAGGGCATAGCTCGGGCTCACGGTGGTGAGCCAGTCGGCATAGCAGAGGGCACCCTTCATGAAGTTGATCGACTGGGCGTCGCAGCGCAGCTGATCCGCCGCGGCCGGGATGTTGTCAAGGCCAAGGATGTCCTGAAGCATCTTGTCGCCAAACTGCCCCTGGAACTTGACGTTGTGCACGGTGAAGACCGTCTTGACGTTTTCGCACTGCGGGACTCCCTGGTAGAACTCGCGCAGGAACACGGGACACAGCGCCGTCTGCCAGTCATTGCAGTGCAGGATGTCACACTCCAGCTCGGGCACCCTGCAGATGGCCTCGCACACGGCCTTCGCGAAGAAGGCATAGCGCTCTCCGTCGTCAAAGTAGCCGTAGAGGCTATCGCGCTTGAAGTATGACTCGTTGTCGATGAAGTAGAAGTCCAGGTCCTGGATCGTGAGCTTCTCGATGCCGCAGTAGTCGTTCCTCCATGCGAGGGGAACGTAGAAGTCCGCCACGTGTCGCATCTGGTCTCTGTACTCCTGCGGAATGGAGGAGTACTTCGGAAGAATGACCGCGACCCGTGCACCCGCGTGCTTGAGGGCGCGAGGGAGGGAACCGGCGACATCTGCGAGACCGCCCGTCTTTACAAACGGGACGCACTCAGAACCCGCGAAGAGTACCCTGAGCTTTCTGCGCTTGGCGTTGGTAGTCATCGGCCCTAACCCCGACCCTTCTCTTTGACCAGGATGTTCTCGGGCGTACCCCTGAGCTCGGTGCCCGCCGGCACGAGGTTGTTGCGGTCGACGATGGCGTTCTCGATGCGTGCACCGCTCTTGATGACGCAGTCCTGCATGATCACGGAGTCACGAATCGTAGCGCCGGACTCGACGATGACGTTGCGACCGAGAACGCTGCCCGAGACAGAGCCGAAGATGCGGCAGCCCGCCGAGATGAGCGAGTTGGTGACATGGCTTCCCACCTCGTTCTTGGTAGGGGCCGTATCGTGTGCCTTCGTCTTGATGAAGCGGCCTTCGGGGAACAACTCGTCCGAGATGTGCGGATCGAGAAGGTCCATGTTCGAGCGGTAGTACGCCGTCTTGTTGAATATTGGCGCCACGTAACCGTCGAAGCCATACGTCTGGACGTTCACGCGCTCGAAGTCGTTCTGCATGGCTTCGAAGACGTCGAGGTAGTCGGTGGCCGTGTACCAGTCGAACATGTCAAGGAGAAGCTGACGACTCACGATGAAGCAGTCGAGGAAAGACGTGTCGCCAAACACGACACCGTGATGAACGCCGCGGACGCGCCCGTCCTGCACGTCGAACCCCGTGACGTCGATGTCCTTGTCCGCCGCGGTCTTGGTAAGGACCGTGATGTCAGCGCCTGACGCCTTATGCGCCTCGAACATCTTGGTGAGGTCGATGTTATAGACGAAGTTGGCCGTGGAGAAGATCACCGCCTCGGCAGAGCTACGCTCGAAGTAGACCTTGTTGTGGATGAGGTCGCGGAGCAGGAAGCGGGAGCCGGTGCGTGAGGTGCCGAACGCGGACCCTGGCAGGATGAACAGGCCACCGTTCTTGCGGTCGAGGTCCCAGTCCTTTCCTGATCCCACGTGGTCGATGATCGAGCGGTAGTTGTACGGCATGACCATGCCGACCGTGCGGATGCCGCTGTTGACCATGTTGGAGAGCGGAAAGTCGACGAGACGATAGCGGCCGAGGTAGGGCATGGATGCGATGGGCCTCGTGTCGCTCAGGGGTCCAGGGATCTTGGCGGAGTAGTTGCAGGTGATGAGACCAATGAGCTTCTCCATGACTAGTTCTCCCCCTTTCCGACCACGACATCATTTCCGATGACCGCCGTGTCCTTCGTGACGTCCACGCTTCCGACCTCGACGTTCTCCTCGACGCTGGCATTCTCGCCCAGAATCGCCCGGACGACGCACGCGCCTGCCTTGACCCTGGCACCCGGGAGCAGCACGGAGTCGATGACCTGCGCACGCTCGCCGACAAAGGCGTCGGTGGATAGGATCGAGTGCTTGACGGTACCAAAGACCTTGCAGCCGTTGGCAACGAGACAGTCATCGGCGGCGGCGTCCTTGCCGAAGAACGCGGGCGGCCTCGTGGAGGCGTTGCTCATGATCGGGAAGTCGTGGCTGTAGATGTCAAACTCGGGATTGGGGCCGAGAAGGTCCATGCTCGTCTCGTGATAGGAGGAGATGGTGCCCACGTCGCGCCAGAAGCCGTTGAACTCGTAGGTGTACAGGCGCTTGCCGTCAGCGAGGAGCTTCGGGATGATGTTGCTGCCAAAGTCGTGCTCGGAGGTCTGGTCGACGGCATCCTCCTTGAGCGTGTCGACGAGGAGCTTGGCGTTGAAGATGTAGATGCCCATGGAGGCGAGGTTCGAGTCGGGCTTCTTGGGCTTCTCGGTGAACTTGACGATTCTGTCCTCGCTGTCCGTGGTGAGGATGCCGAAGCGGGACGCTTCCTCCCAAGGCACGGGCATGACGGCGATGGTAAGGTCGGCGTTGTGCTCCTTGTGGCTCTCGAGCATCTTGCCGTAGTCCATGCGGTAGAGCTGGTCGCCCGAAAGGATGAGCACGTACTCAGGGTCCTGGGTCTCGATGTACCCCAGGTTCTGGGTCACGGCATCGGCCGTGCCGGCATACCATGCGCCGCCCGTCTGGGTGGCGTACGGCGGAAGGATCGAGACGCCGCCCTCGCGGTCATCGAGGTTCCATGCCTCACCGGTGCCGATATAGGAGTGCAATATGTACGGCCTGTACTGCGTGAGCACGCCCACGGTCGAGACGCCCGAGTTCGCGCAGTTGGAAAGCGCGAAGTCGATGATACGGAACTTTCCACCGAAGGACACCGCAGGCTTGGCAACATTGCTCGTGAGCGCGCCGAGACGGCTGCCCTGCCCGCCGGCAAGAAGCATTGCTACACATTCCTTCTTGCTCATTTCCCACTCCTTTCGATTTCTGTCCAAAGACCAACGCCTTACGAAACTCATCCCTCAATATGCCAGATGTCGGACATGTACTCGCGAATAGTTCGGTCGCTAGAGAAGTATCCCGCCTTGGCGGTATTGTGAAGCGCCGCCTTGTTCCAACGGTTACGATNGGCGTAGTCAGCGGTGAGCTCGTCCCACGCCTGGACGTAGGAGCTAAAGTCCTTGAGGACAAAGTCGGGGTCGTTGTTGGTCATGAGGTAGTCGTAGATTCCCTCGAAGTTGCCGGAGAGTCCCGCGAGGGTGCCGTCGCGGAGCTCGTCCACGATGCGGCCCAGGCGTTCGCGGTCGTCGTTGTACTGGTTCCAAGCCCAGTACTGGCCAGAGGCCTTGAGCGCATCCACCTCCTCGGTGCATAGGCCAAAGATCTTGATGTTCCCCTCGCCCACGAGCTNGGATATCTCGACGTTCGAGCCGTCGTATGTGCCCAGCGTGATCGAGGCGTTCATCATGAGCTTCATGTTGGAGGTGCCCGAGGCCTCGGTGCCCGCCGTGGAGATCTGCTCGGAGATCTCTGCCGCCGGATAGATGACCTGCGCGTTCGAGACCGCAAAGTTGGGTACGAAGGCGACCTTGATCTTGTCGTTGGCACGCGGGTCGTTGTTGACCACGTCGGCGACCGAGTGGATGAGCCTGATGACCTCCTTGGCGAAGGTGTAGCTCTGGGCGGCCTTGCCCGAGAAGATGAACGACGTGGGACGGGGGTCGTAGGTGGGGTCGTCGAGGATGCGATTGTAGATGTCGAGCACCTTGAATACGTTCAGAAGCTGACGCTTGTACGCGTGGAATCGTTTGACCTGCACGTCAAACACCGTGGACGTGTCAAGCACGATGCCCGTGGTCTCCTTGATGTAGGCGGCAAGACGCTCCTTGTCGGCCTTCTTGGCCCTCTCCATCCCCCCGAGGAAGGATGGGTCGTCCTCGAACGGGACGAGCTTCTCGAGCTCCATGGCATCGTCAAGCCAGCCGTCGCCGATGGCGTCGGAGATGAGCCTGGCATAGGGAGGGTTAGCCTGGGCGAGGAAGCGACGATGCGAGACGCCGTTCGTCTTGTTGTTGAACATCTCGGGATAGAGCTGATAGAACTCGTGGAGCACGGACTCCTCGAGAATCGAGGTGTGCAGCGCGGAGACGCCGTTCACGGAATGGCTGAAGATGATGGAGAGGTTTGCCATGCGAACCTGACCATCCCACAGGATGGCGGTCTTGGTGAGCATCTCCTGCCAGTTGTCGAAGGTCTTCGGGAAGCCCTCGCGAAAACGGCGGTCGACCTCCTCGACAAACATGTAGAGCCGTGGCATGAGGTTGCGGAAGGTGTTGATGGGCCACTTCTCCAGGGCCTCGGGCATGACCGTGTGGTTGGTGTACGAGATGGTCTGCTTGCAGATCTTGAACGCGAGGTCGAAGTCGACGTCCTTCTCGTCGACGAGGAGTCGCATGAGCTCGGGCCCGCACATGGCAGGGTGGGTGTCGTTGGTGTGGATGCATACGTGATCGCCCAGGTGCTCCCAGTCGGCNCCATATTCGCGCTCGTAGTTGCGGAGAATGGTCTGCAGGCCTGCCGAGACGAACAGGTACTCCTGCTTGAGTCGCAGGATGCGACCNTGCTCGCCCGAGTCGTTGGGATAGAGGATCGTCGAGATGGCCTCGACGTCGGAGCGGAACTTGTTGGCCTTGGCGTAGTCGCCCGCGTTGAAGGCGTCGAGGTCGAAGTCCTCGGTATAGGGCTCGGCNCTCCAAAGGCGCAGCGTGTTCACGGTCTTGCCGCCATAGCCGACGATGGGCACGTCGTATGGGACGGCACGGACGAGGTCCCCGCCCTCCTGGGTGAACCAGAAGCGCCCGGTGCCGTCCTCGTGGCGTACGACCTGGCCACCGAACTGCACGACCACGGAGCTGGCGTACTTGCGCGTCTCCCAGGGAAAGCCGTTTGCCAGCCAGTTGTCGGTCTTCTCCACCTGGCGCCCGTCCTCGATGCACTGGCGGAAGAGGCCGTAGCGATAGCGCATGCCGTTGCCATTGCCCGAGATGCCCTCGTGCGCCATGGAGTCGAGGAAGCACGCCGCAAGGCGCCCGAGACCGCCATTGCCGAGACCCGGATCGACCTCTTGGCGGCAGAGGGTCTCGATGTCGGAGCCCATGTCGGAGAGGGCGTCGGCCACGACGTCGCGACAGCCGAGGTTAAGCAGGTAGTTGTCAAGAAGCGGACCGAGCAGGAACTCGAGCGAGAAGTAGTAGACCTCCTTCTCGCCATTCTCCGGGGTGCCGGCAGAGATGTTGCGCGACCTGCTNGCGATGAGCTTTGCCAGCACCGAATAGCGTTCCCTGTTGGTGAGNTCCTCGAACTTCTTGCCGATCTCNGCCATGCACATCCCGCGATACTGCCGCTCAAAGTCCTGCTTGTCCTTGAANACGCTCATGTTTCTCCTATTTTNCTGACGGACGGAAGCGTGTCNCCACGACGGATGCCACTCCCCCACAAGAAAGGACCGGGGCATACCTCGTAACGAGACTTGCAGTTGGGGCCGCCCGAGAGCGACCCCAATAGTTTACTTCGTTGATGCTGTCGCGTTGGTAGTGGTCTTGTTGGCCGTCTGCTTCTTTTCTGCCGCACCACCCTGCTTCTTGGCGGTGGTCGCTGGCTTGGCGGACGCCTTCGTCTTGGTCGCCGTCCCCTTGGCCGCCGTGGCCGCCGGCTTGGTGGCAGTGGCTTGCTTGGCCGTCTCGTCCTTCTTCGCCGGCTTCTTCTTGAGGTCACCCACGCGCTTGAACACGATGCCCGCCAGTGGCGGGACGCGAATCACGATGGAGCTGGAACGACCGTTCCAAGACCCCGGCTTGGTCTCGATCCTACCCTTGTTCGAAACGCCAGACCCACCNAAAACCTCGTCATCGGAGTTGAATATCTCCTGATAGACACCCTCGCGAGGAAGACCGAAGCGGAAGCCCTCACGGGCGTTCACATCAAAGTTGATGAGAATCACGAGGTCGTCCTCTGGCTTGTCCCCCTTGCGCATGAAGGAGACGATCGACTGCTGCGCATTGTCGGCGTCGATCCACTCAAAGCCCTTCTGCTCGAACGAGTCCTCCCAGAGCGCCGGNTGCTCGTTGTAGAACTTGTTGAGCGCCGCAATGAAGGTCTGCTGGTGCGCATGGGTCTCGTAGTTCTCCGCCAGGAAGTACTGGATGCCCTCGTAGTAGCGCCACTCGATGTACTGGGCGATCTCGTTGCCCATGAAGTTGAGCTTGCCACCAGAGTGCATGATCTGATAGAAGGCGAGCGTACGCATGCCCGCAAACTGACGCCAGTAGTCACCCGGCATGCGCGTGATAAGCGAGCACTTGCCATTGACCACCTCGTCATGGGAGAGCGGGAGGATGAAGTTCTCGTTGAACTGGTACATCGTGGAGAACGTGATCTTGCGATGGTTNCCNGGTCGCCAGGGGAAGTCGGTCTGCATGTAATGCAGCGTGTCGTTCATCCANCCCATGTCCCACTTGAAGTTGAANCCNAGNCCACCNACCTCGGGCGGNCGGGTGACGAGCGGCCACGCGGTCGANTCCTCGGCAATCATCATGACGTCGGGATGGGACGTTCCGACCAGGGTGTTGCACTGGCGGACGAACGCGACGGACGCGTCGTCCTCCTCGGTGCCGCGCTTGTTGAACTTCTTCAGCCGTGGGTCATCGACGCCGAAGTTGAGGTAGAGCATGCTCGTGACGCCATCCATGCGAACGCCGTCGGCGTGGTACTCCTCTATCCAGTAGATGAGGTTTGAGACGAGAAACGTGCGGACCTCGCCGCGCGAGAAGTCAAACTTGTGGGTACCCCAGTTGGGGTGAATCTCATGCTCGTAGAGCATCGTGCCGTTGAAGTTGGCAAGACCCTGCTCGTCGGCGCAAAAGCCGCCAGGCACCCAGTCAAGGATCACGCCGATGCCCGCCTCATGGCAGGCGTCGACGAAGTGCATGAACTGCGTGGGCTCGCCATAGCGTGAGGTGGGAGCGAAATAGCCCGTGGGTTGATAGCCCCAGGAGCCGTCGAAGGGATGCTCCATGACGGGCATGAGCTCGATGTGCGAGTAGCCCATCTTGCTGACGTAGGCGACGAGCTCGTTGGAGAGATCGTCATAGCTGTAGTAGGTTCCGCGCTGAGCCGGGAACTGATCTCCGGGACCAGGCCAAGTGCCATCCTCGCGGGGTTCTCCCTGCGGCTCGTCTCCGTGCCGCCTCCAGCTGCCCAGATGTACCTCGAAGATGTTGAGGGGACGCTTGCGGATGTCCGCCTTGGCTCGGGCGCCGAGCCAGGCACCATCCTTCCACGCGTAGTCGTCGATCCTCGCCGCGCGCGAGGCGGTACCCCCGGGCACCTCTGCAAAGAAGGCATAGGGGTCGGCCTTGTAGAGCCTGCGGCCGTCATCCAGCACGAGCAGATACTTATAGAGATGGCCCAGCTCGACGCCTGGGACAAAGCCCTCCCATACACCGCCCGAAACCGTCTCCTTGAGGGGGCTTGCGCTCTCGTCCCACTCGTTGAAGTCACCGATCACGTAGACGTCGTGCACGCCAGGGGCCCAGACGGCAAAGTGAAAGCCTCTGGTTCCGTCATCGTCAACGGCAGGGTGGGCACCCATCTTCTCGAAGCTCCTGTACCACTCGCCCTTTGCGAGAAGNTACAGGTCGTCATTGCTGAGATACAGGGAATTGTCACGCGTATCCATACTCGCTCCTATGAGTTCCCTGGCCCGTTACCTGCGGACCGCCTGCCTGACACCGCGTAACGGTGTCAGGAATTCTCCTTGCTGGTAGATTCTATCAATAAAACCCTGCTGTCTATCGGGTTCCGTACGCGTGCGCGGTCATTGATACCGTGCGCGGGCGCCCGGACAGAACGGCGAGGCTGGTATATGCTTCTGGCATCGCTTTATACGAGAGGAGTGAGATGCCCACGGAAACCCAGGGGGCCAGACGCGAACGCGCGATCGAGGTGTGCCGTCGCATGGGCGAAATGTACCCCAAGGTGGAGAGCGCGCTTACCTATGGGTCACCGTTTACGCTCGTAATCTGCGTGCTTCTCTCCGCCCAGACGACTGATGCCGCCGTGAACCGGGTCACGCCGGAGCTTTTTCGTCGCTGGCCGACGCCACGGGCCATGGCGGAGGCAGATGCCGACGAGGTCGGCGAGGTCATACGGACCATTGGGTTCTGGCGCTCGAAGGCCAAGCACTGCATTGAGGCCTCGCGGATGATCGTCGCTGACTTTGACGGCGAGGTCCCTGGCACCATGGAGGACCTCACCCGCCTTCCCGGCGTTGGCCGCAAGACCGCCAACATCGTGCTCAACAAGGCGTTTGGGATCTGCGAGGGCATCGCCGTGGACACGCACGTGTACCGGATCGCCTCTCGTCTCCGTCTTACCGGGGCGCCCACCCCGCTTGCCGCCGAGCAGGACCTTCTCGCCATCATCCCAAAGGACCTGTGGCCACCCGTCAACGAGCAGTGGATTCACTTTGGACGCGAGGTCTGCTCGGCGAGAAACCCACGGTGCGCCGAATGCAGGCTGGCGGACATCTGTCCGTCGGCGGGTCAGCCGAACCGATACTTCAAGGGAAAGTCCGCGTAGCGCGGGTTCGCCCAGCGAGACATGGGGCCTGTCGGACGCAGACCTGCTCCGTGCGGAGGGTTTCTCGCAAGAAATCGTCCGCGCGGCCACTTTCTTGGTGTGAAACGTCGCGTGCGGACGGCTTCTGCATGAAAACCGTCCGCACGCGACGCAATCATCATCAAGACGCACTCGATGCACGTATTAGATGCGAGCAAGCGCCTGGTCGAGGTCGGCGATGATGTCGTCCACGTCCTCGATGCCCACGGAGAGACGAATGAGGTCCTCGGAGAGATGCGCGGCCTGAAGCTGCTCGGCCGTGAGCTGCGAGTGGGTCGTCGAGGCCGGGTGGATGATAAGGGACTTGGCGTCACCGACGTTGGCGAGGTGCGTGAAGAGACGGACGTTGTCGACGACCTTCAGACCAGCCTCGCGACCACCCTTGACGCCGAAGACCACCACGCCGCCAAAACCATGCCTGAGAATGCGAGCGGCGACCTCATGCGACGGGTCGCCCTCNAGTCCGGAATAGCGAACCCAGGCGACCTTGGGATTCTCGCTGAGCCACTTCGCCACGGCGAGGGCATTGTCCGAGTGGCGCTGGACGCGCAGCGACAGGGTCTCCAGGCCGATGCCGATGATCTGGGCGGCGTACGGCGAGAGCGTGGGCCCGAAGTCACGAAGCTTGTTGGCAAGAACGCGCGTGGAGAAGGGCGCGGAGGGAGCGGCGTCGGCGAAGACGACGCCGTGATAGGAGGGGTCAGGCGCGGTGATGGTCGGGAACTTGCCGGGCGTCTTCTTCCAGTCGAACTTGCCCGTATCGATCACGGCGCCGCCAAGCGTGACGCCGTGGCCACCTATCCACTTGGTCAGCGACTCGATGACGACGGCCGCACCATCCTCTGCCGGACGATAGAGATACGGCGTCGCGAAGGTGTTGTCGACGAACACGGGCACGGGCTCGGGAAGGGAGTTAGCCGCGCCGACAAGGGCGGGCACGTCGGCGACGTCGACAAGCGGGTTGCCGATGGTCTCGACGTACCAGAGCTTGGTGTTGGGCTTGGTGTTGGCGACAAAGGCGTCGATGTCGTTGTTCTCGACGAACGTGGTCTCGACACCGAGGGCCGAAAGGGAGTGGAGGAAGATGTTCCACGTCCCGCCGTAGAGCGAATCGGATGCCACGATGTGGTCGCCCGCACCCACGATGTTGGTGATGGCGAGGACCTCGGCCGCATGGCCGGAGGCAACCGCCACGGCACCGGTACCACCCTCGACGGCGGCCACGCGAGCGGCAACGGCATCGGTGGTGGTGTTGGTGAGACGTCCGTAGACGTTGCCTGGCTTGGCGAGCGCGAACTTGGCGGCACCGTCGGCGGCATCATCGAACTGGAACGCGGCGGAGGCGTAGATGGGCAGCGCTGCGGCGCCGGTGGTGGGGTCGGGGGTGAGGCCGGCATGAATCTGCAGGGTGTTGAAGTGCTTCTCGGGATCTTGGGCGAAGGTGGGATCGAGTTCGAAGGCCATGATGGGTTCCTCTCTGTATGTGTGCAGCTGTCGTGCGGATATGGACATCCGACGAGGGGTGGATGGCTCCGTGACCTGAGTCACGACCGCGCAAAAAGGGTTGCTCCATGGATTGCTGAGGGCGACTATGCCCGGACTCGACCAAAGAAGATACGCGCGATAGGTACCCGGAGCCTAGCGGAGTCCGGGCTTGCGCATGAACAGTCCCATGCAGATGAGGGTGTTGTATGTATGCTTCTTCTTCATGGCGAGAATCATAGAAGATTCCTAGGGAATGTCAACCACATCCATGAACAATGTCGGACGCACAACAAAAAAGAGACCCGGCACATACCGGATCCCAACGTACCGAACGNATCATACCGCCCTTGGTGACTAGTAGTTGACGCTCTGCTGCTCGAAGTAGCTCTGCGGATGGTTGCAGACCGGGCAGACCTCGGGAGCCGTGGCCCCGACGTGCAGGTGACCGCAGTTGAGGCACTTCCAGACCTTCACGCCCTCNCGCTCGAAGACCTCGCCCTTNTCGACGCGCTCGGCGAGCCTGTTGTAGCGCTCCTCATGAGCCTTCTCGACATCTCCGACCAGGGCAAACCGCGCGGCGATNTCTGTGAAGCCCTCCTCACGCGCAGTGGCGGCAAAGCCGGCGTACATCGTGGTCCACTCGTAGTTCTCGCCGGCGGCGGCATCATGGAGATTGGTGAGGGTATCGGGCACGGCACCGTCATGGAGGTACTTGAACCAGAGCTTGGCATGCTCNGACTCGTTACCCGAGGTCTCGGTGAAGATGTCCGAGATCTGGACGTATCCGTCCTTCTTTGCCTGGCTCGCGTAATACGCATACTTGCGGTTGGCCTGAGACTCACCGGCGAAGGCCGTCTCAAGGTTCTTCTTGGTCTGAGAGCTTTCGAAATCGACTGCCATTGCGTTCTCCTCTTCTCCCCATGGGGACCGAATAGCACATCGTCGGACGCCTACACCTGCCAGAGCCCGTCGCTCAGCTGACACATGCCTTCGTTTTGGAGCTCTTCCAGGATGGAAAGGACCTCCTCGATATGCACGNCNATTNTACCCACTCCCATCTCCTCCCTAGACAGCTCCTGCCAAACGGTCTCGAGTTCCACGCCGTCGCAGTGGGCGAGAAGTATGCGGAGCGTCTCGGCACGGCGCTGGCGATGGGACCCCTCGAAGCGCGACTGCCGCACGTGCGTGGACGACCTTCTCGACGGGTTGGGCACGTTCCTCTTGAGCCAGGCCCCGTAGTCGAGAAGCGCGTAATACCAAGAACGCGGATCGTCCGCCGGGTCATGGGCGTCAGGAGGACAGCAGGTACGCACGAGTGGCACCAAGGCTGTGTCGGATACCTGCTCTGACGTGGGAAAGAGCTCGTGCAGAAAGACGGTNCGCACGTTTGTCTCGAGGTAGGCGGCCGGCAGATCGAAGGCAAACGCACGAACGCCCGCAGCCGTCGCTGGACCAACGCCCGGGAGCGCCTCGAGGGCATCCTGATCGCTCGGCACCTCTCCCCCAGACCCGGACACCACCTGCGCGGCATGAAGGAGTGCGATGGCACGACGGTTGTAGCCGAGTCCCTGCCACTCCTCGAGCACGTCGGCCGATGACGCGGCGGCAAGCGCATCCACCGTGGGGAAGCGCTCGAGCCAACGCTGCCAGCGGCCATCCACGCGTACCACCTGCGTCTGCTGGAGCATCGCCTCCGAGACCCATACCGCATAGGGATCGTGGGTTCGGCGCCATGGAAGGTCGCGGTAGAGTTCCGTTCCGCGCGCGAGCACCCGCGAACGGAACTCGTCGAGACGAACGTCTCGCATGCAGCCTAGCCTTCCGCCGCCACGGCCGCCCCATCCGGGCTCACGAGATCGAAGCCGCCCGTATAGCGCGGCACCCTGCCGCGCACGACCACATCGTACAGGCTCACAGAGGCAAGGAACTCGCGAAGCATGCCCTCGGCACTGCACCACACCGGATTGAAGTGGCATTCGGGCATGAACGGACACGGTTCGTTGTTCTCGCCAGCGTATTCGCAGGTGGAAACCAGAATCGGTCCCTGGACGGCCACGACGAGCTGCAGGAGCGTCGTCTCCTTGGGGTCGATGGCCAGCTTCATGCCACCCCGAGCCCCACGGAGACTTTCGACGATTCCTGCGAGCGCGAGGTCATGCTGAATGGAGCGAGCGAAGGAGTAGGGTATGTCGTTCTCTTGGGCGGCAGCGCGCACCGAGACAACACAGCCGGGAGATCNCACCAGATCAGAGAGCATGCGCAGTGCGTAGTCGGTCTTTCTCGAGATTTCCAACGCTCCTCCTCAACCTATCGGCGACCAGCGCCGGATCCTGCTTCTTTGTCTTCCTCGTCCCAGTCCAAGACCTGCCAGTCGCGTGCACGCGACATCTCCGCCATCGCATGATTGGGACAAACCGCAAAGGAACCCTCACGTGCAACCGAAAGGATGCCCAGGTCACTGCGATGATCGCCGTATGCGTAGGCAAACTCCCAGGCACCAGGACCATAATGGGNATCACACCAGCGCACGGACGCCCAGACCTTCTCGGCGCCCTCGACTACGGTCCCAAGCACCCTGCCGGTATAGTTCCCGTGCTCGTCCCGTTCCATCTCGGTGGCGATGTATCCGTCGGCGCCAACCGCAAGGGCAGCCCTGCGAGCGATGCCGGAGAACGTTGCCGACACGAGTAGCGTCTTGCAGCCCTCCTCGTGTCTGCGGGCGATCTCGCGAACGGCCACTGGCCTGATGCGATCCGCCATCACCTCGTCGTAGAACGAGGAGAGGAGATCGTCCACCTCGTTTGCGGGATGGCCNCCGAATGCCCCGAAGACAAGCTCACGGGCNTCGTTCTGGCGTTTCGGAAGGCCGAGCTTGTAGCGCACCCCCCACCACCCGAGGGCGACCACGCGCTTCGGAGAAACCAGTCCATGACGCCACAGATATGTGGCAAGAAGTGCGCCCGACTGACCACGGACAACGGTGCCATCAAAGTCAAAGACGGCCACGCGCACCATTTCTGATCTGCTGCCTGTCCCCACGAGCCCCCCAACGTCTCGTCCGCGCACACGGATGGCGTATATATGTTAGTTTGGTTCCCACACAATGGGAGTCCGCTTGTGTCCCATCGCATAAATTGCAGATACCACATAGCAATTGTCGGATACACCAGACCCGCTGCAACATGGAAAAGGAGCCCCATCTCTGGGGCTCCTCGTATGTGCAATGGCGGGATATGCGGGGCTCGAACCCGCGACCTCCGACGTGACAGGCCGGCGCTCTAACCAGCTGAGCTAATACCCCGGGTGCCTTGCGCGAACGTTATTCTACACAGAAGAGCACGATCATGTCTAGCAGCTAATCAAAAAACTTGCCTCGTCGCCATAAAACCCATCCCTACTCAAGCGCAACGTCCGTCGTGGCGCCCGTGGAGTCGGTCACATGAACCGTGGATTCGTTGAGCACGGCCGCGGTTATCTCGCCCGAGCCAGAGACGGTGTCTCCATCGGAATCGGTAACGAGGGTGGGCAGGGAGTCCGATCCCAGCATGTAGGCCGCGACATCCCATGTGCCGTCCGCGTTGTCCTCGGGAACCACCAGAACGTTGTTGTAGATGAGCAGCGAGAATGGCGTACCGTCGACACCGAAGACGGTTGCGGGGCTGTTGACGCCGTCGTCACCGACCACGGTCCAGAGACCGTCGCTCTGCTGCGAGAGGGTGAAGACGACTCCGTCGTACGTCACGCCGCCCTCCGGCACGACNACGGAGTTCGAAGACGAGCTCGATGATGTCGTCTGATCGGTGCCAGTGGAGTCGTCCGACGAATCCTCGTTGCCCGTCGCGCACTTGACGATGGAGAATATGGCGACCAGCACGAGAATGGCGGCGGCCACCACGATGACGATGCGACGTGGATCGATGACGGACCTCGAGCCGCGCCCATGACGTGTCTCGAAACGGTGCTCGGCGTTGGCGCGCGCCCTGTCGGCCGCTTCGGAGGCGTTGCCTCGATTGGTCACGCGAGCCCCCTGGCCGGCCGAGAGCGTGTCAAGCATATCGGCACGAGCCGCAGAGGCACGCGTCTCGCGCTCCTCGTCCGCGCGCGTCACGTCGATGGGCCGACCGGATGCGGAAACCTCCCTCATGCGTGGCGTTGACNCAGAGCGGCGTGTGGGCGCGGGCTGACCCGCAGTATGACGCGCATGTCTGCCTGCGCCCTGGTTGCTATCGTTTCTGCTGGTTGCCATGGTGGCTCCCTTCGTTCATCCTGCTAGAGCTCGCGCCGCGCCTCGATGGCACGACCCAACGTGACCTCGTCGGCATACTCGAGGTCCCCACCCACGGGCAACCCACTTGCAAGCCTTGTCGCCCTCACGCCCAGGGGCCTGATGATGCGCGAGAGGTATGTCGCGGTCGTCTCGCCCTCCACGTCGGGGTTCATGGCCAGTATGACCTCCTGGACCTCCCCTGACGCAAGTCTGGCGAGAAGCTCCCTCACGTGCAGCTGCTCGGGTCCGATCTTGTCCATGGGTGAGATCACCCCGCCCAGGACGTGATACAACCCATGATACGCGCCCGTACGCTCCACCGCAGAGACGTCACGCGGTTCGGACACCACGCAGATGACGGTCTGGTCGCGCGAGGAATCCGCACATATGTCGCAGGTATCTCGGGTCGCATAGTTAAAGCAGGTGGGGCAGAAGTGCACCTGCGCCTTGACCTCGAGGATTGCCGACGAGAGACGCCTTGCCTCCTCGGAGTCGGCCTCGAGGATGTGGTATGCGATGCGCTGGGCCGACTTGGGACCAATGCCGGGTAGTCTCCCGAGCTCGTCGAGAAGACGCTGCAGGGCGTGTCCGTCGCTGGTTTCGAGTTTCACGACTAGAACAACCCCGGTATGTTGAGACCGTTGGTGACGGAGCCGATCTGCTGCTGTGCGGCGGCATCGGCGGATTCGAGGGCCTCGTTGACAGCGGCTACGATCATGTCCTGGAGCATCTCGACGTCCTCTGGATCCACGGCCTCGGGGTCGATGGCTATCTCCTTGAGCCGCAGGTCTCCCGTCACGGTCACCTTGACCATGCCACCACCTGCCGAGGAGGTGACCTCGGTGGATGCCGCCTTCTCCTGCGCCGCGATGAGCTGCTCCTGCATCTTGCGGGCCTGTGCCATCATCTGGTTGCGATTCATGCCACCCTGCCTACCGTATCCACCCTTTGGCATATCTGTTCCTCTCGTCGGATGACAAGACGAGCCAGCCGTTCGCGGCTACTCGTCATCGTCCTCGTATTCTTCCCCGTCGTAGACGGGCTCGTCAGCGTCGGTCTCGGTGGTGTCATCTACCATCTCGTCGGTGCCTTCGCCATTCTCCTCNATGACCGTCTTGATGCTCTGTCCGAAGGCGTCCTCGAGCATCGACGCAATGCTTGCGAGCTCGGTGGGAAGCGGGGCGTCATCGATGGGCGCAGGCGTGACGGCGGGCGCAGGCGCAGGCGTGGGCTGCGGGGTTGGCGAGACGGGCACCGGGTCAAGGTCCTCCTCGTACGCCGTCGCGTCCCCGTCGTCATACGGGACGGGGTCCTGTGCGACCGCGGGAGAGGACTGCGGCGTCGGGTCCCATGGCATCGGGTAGCTCTGGACGGGAGCGGGCGTCGGCTGCGGGCTGACCGTCGGCCGTGTGGTCGGCTGAGGGGCTGGTTGCGGGACCTTTGCCCTGTCGGCGCGGGCAATTGCCTGGTTGGCAAGGCTTGACTCGACGTACACGAGCTCTCGGGGACCGACGATCCGCGAAACGACGGGAACGATGACGTCGCGAACGTCGCTGCGCTCGAGCATGCGCGCCGCGAAGTGCGAGCCCTTGGGGAGCGAGATGGTGAGCTTGGACCCATCATCCGAGACGGCCGAGGAGCTCATGAGCAGGGAGCCCTTCGAGGGGACCCGGGAGACGAGCTCGTTGACAACGTCACGCCACGTGCGTTGGAGCTCGCCATCGTCCATGGGAGCGGCCGTCTGCGCGGGCTGTGGACTTCGTACGGGCTGCGGGGCAGGTGCCGCCTGCGGCCGTGGCGCCTGCGTGGGCTGGGCCTCCGGCTGCTGCACCGGCTGGGTTTTCGGCTGGGGTGCGGGCGTCGGCTGTGCGGCGGGATGTGCGACCATGCCGGGTACGGAGAGCGCGGCCACCTGCCGTTCGAGATCCGCCACGCGCTCGGCAAGTCCGTCGAGCGAGAGATCCGTCTCCGGTCGGGCGATTCGCGTGAAGGCAATCTCGAGAACGAGACGCTGGTTGGTGGCTATACGCATGTCATTGGATGCATCACCGAGAATGGCGAGCACACGCGCGACGCGATCCACGGAGCCAAACTCGTGGGCCTCACGCTGCAACGACTCTGCGTCAGCCACCGAACCCGCGATCACGTCCTGCGACGTGCCCACAGCAGAGACCACATAGACGTCACGCACGTGCGCCGCGAGTTCGCGGGTGAACTGCATGAGGTCGCGTCCCTTGTCCACGAGCCGCCCCACCGTCTCGAAGAGCGCGGGCACGTCTCGGCGGGCAAGCGCCTCGGTCACCGACCCAAGCACCGAGCCCGAAACCTCGCCGAGAAACTCCTGTGCGACGGCGCGCGAAACGTCACCAGCGCCATACGTGGAGATCTGCTCGAGNGACGTGAGCGCATCCCGCATGCCACCGTGCGCGTGCCGGGTTATGAGCTCAAGGGCCTCCTCGTCGTAGGTAAAGCCCTCCTGCGAGCAGACATAGGCAAGATGGGCCTGAATCTCGTCGGCGCCGATCGCGTGGAAGTCGAAGCGCTGGACGCGAGAGAGCACCGTGGCGAGNATCTTCTGCGGATCGGTGGTGCACATGATGAAGACGACGTGGCTTGGGGGCTCCTCGATGGTCTTGAGCAGCGCGTTGAACGCTGCCTGCGTAAGCATGTGGACCTCGTCGATGATGTAGACCTTATACGCGCCGCGCACCGGCGCGTAGTTGACGCGCGAGATGATCTCCTCGCGCACGTTGTCGACGCCGGTATTGGAGGCGGCGTCAAGCTCGATGACATCGGGGTGGTCGCCCGCAGCGATGAGACGGCAATCCTCGCACTCGCCGCAGGGAAGCCCATCAAGACCGCTCTTGCATACGAGTGCCTTTGCGAGGATGCGCGCCATGGTCGTCTTGCCCGTGCCGCGAGGCCCGCAGAACAGATACGCATGGCTCGTACGCCCGTCGAGCACGGCACGCTCGAGGGTCTCAACGACGTGCTTCTGGCCGACGACCTGCTCGAAGGTCGCTGGGCGATACTTTGTGTAGAGCGATTCCATAACGCCTCCGCATGGGGAGTCAGTGTCCGAGTGACTAGTATACCCGCGCTGGGCATGAGACCCCGAGCCCAAATTGACCGTCCGGTTTGGCTGGTTAGCCAGATGTCACGGATAACGACATAATCCACGCGACATCACCCGGCGTAATGTCGTTATCCGTGACATCTGGCTAACCTACGCAGCCCATTACGTCCGTCGGCGCGGCGATGGCGCTTCGAGCCCCCGACGGATGAAGAAACGTCAAAAAAAGAGGGTCCGCAGGGAAGTTGCGGACCATCCAGGGAAAGTGTGGCCAAGCCGGGAAGGAAGGGAGGAGTCGCTCAGACCACATCATGGTCGTATCATGCGCCCTTCCTCCTCTCCGGAAACGAATCTGGCATAAGAGGTCGCCCATGCGGCGCAAGTCGCGGACAAACCCGTCCATCTCCATACGAATGGTTCTCCGACACCTTGCGCCGTCGTGTGCCATGCATGGAATCGGGGCCAGCCCAAAGGGGGCCGGCCCCGACGAAAAGGGTGCGGGTGGGAGTGAGGAGGGCTTAGTCCTCCGCGCCGCCTTCATCATCGGTGACGTCGGCAGGGTGGGCCTTCTGCTCCTTGAGCGCCTTGTTGGTCTTCACGGCCTTGTAGCCGAGAAGCGCTCCGAGGGCCACGAGCACGGCCGTGCCGCCGTAGACGCCATACTGCCAGGGAGCGATGCCATACTTCACGGATGACCCNGGCGCAAGGCCGTTCATGGCGTTGGAGTTGACGACGGTGTAGCAGACGTTGTGCATGGCCGTACGCATCGCCGCCACGATGTCGGCCTTATCGGCGTTAGCGATGCTNCCGGTCATGGCAGAGTATGTGAGCTGCAGATCGTTGCCTGCGAGCAGGGACGGGTNCTTCTCCATGTATCCGTAGAGGTTGAAGTCGGTGATGACGGCGCCACGGAAACCCCACTCGTCACGCAGCAGGCCGGTGAGAAGGCTCTTGCGGCCGCCCGCCCACTCGGTGCCGACATAGTTGAACGAGCTCATCACNCCCGTGCACCCCGGCATCTTCTTGGTGGACATGGTGCCTTGGTCATCCGAGATGTACTTCATGTCGACGGAGGGCCTCTTGACGGCGATCTCGAACTGCCGCAGGTAGCATTCGCGCATGGTCTGCTCGGTCGCCCAGGTCATGACGTGCTGGATGCGGTAGGACTCCTGGTCGTTGAGGGCGAAGTGCTTCACGTAGGCATAGCAGCCACGGGAGGCGGCACCTTGGATCTCGGCGGCGCAGATCGTGCCACCGAGCACGGGGTCTTCGGAGAAGTACTCGAAGTTGCGGCCAGCAAACGGCGAGCGATGCGTATCGCAGGCGGGTGCGTACCANCCGCTGTAGCCGGAGGCGAGGGCCTCCTCGCCCACGGCCTGTCCGACCTGCTCGATGAGATCCGCGTTCCAGGTCTGGGCCATGAGGTACTCGGAGCAGTACGAGCAGTTGCCCGTAGAGCCGGTGAGGCTCGTGAAACCGGCGGGGCCATCGGGGTCGGAGGTCGCGGGCTTGGAGATGGAGGCGACCTCGGCCGTGTTGTANGCGGCATCGTTGATGACGGCGGTCATCTCGCTGACGTTGATCTGGTCGAGCAGGGAATCCCAGAGCTCGTCATCGTAGTCGACGCCTCGAAGGTCGATGAGCGAGAGTCCGTTGTTGGCGCCGGTCGTAGGCATCGCGACGGTTGTGTCCTGCTCGTACTCGTACGGAGCGATGGTGATGCCGCAGTCGGCGGAGTCACGATCCCTTGCTGCATCGGGGAAGGTACCCTTGAAGTCGTCGCGNGAGAAGGCCGTGCAGTTGTTCTCCATGTACTGCGTGCAGTCATCGAACTGGTTGGAGAGGGTGGTNCCGGTGACCTCGTCGGTGGTATAGGTCTGNCCGGAGATGGTCAGGCTCTTTGAGTCGACGACGGTGTGCGAGTCGGTGCGCAGGCTGATCTCATAGTCGCCCGAGTCGAGCACGAAGCCGCTCTTGTCCGAGTCCCACGAGGCCATGCTGCGCACGGGGAAGGTGACCTCGACGGCCTCGGAGGCTCCCGCCGCCAGCTCGCTCGTCTTGGCGAAACCGCCAAGCACGACGGCGCTCTTGGCCGTGCCTCCCTTGACGTACGGGGCGGCATAGTAGACCTCGACGACCTGCTTGCCTGCCACGGAACCGCTGTTGGTGACGGTAACGGAGACCTTGACGTCATCGCCGCTCACCTCAACGGAGTCGAGCGTCTCGGCAAAGGTGGTATAGGAGAGGCCGTAGCCAAACGGGAACACCACGGCAGAATCGTAGTCGAAGCCAGGATAGTCGCCTGCCGCCGCCTCTACGGCAGCCGTCTCGTAGTAGCGGTAGCCATAGTAGATGCCCTCCTTGTATTCCACGAAGTATGCGGTGCCGTCTGCCTTGAACCCATTGGGGTTGGAGTCGTAGAAGCCGGAGACGTCCGTGTACTGCTTGCCACCGAAGTTGTCGAAGGTCGGATCGGCGGTGAAGTCGGCGGCCCAGATGTCGGTCGTCTTGCCGGACGGGCTCATGGCACCAACCAGGAGCTGGCCAACGCCGTTGGAGCCGGCGGCGCCGAGCGAGCCGATATGCAGGATGGCATCGACCTCGTACTCTCCGCTCATGAGAGGGCCAAGCTCCATGGTGGTGGAGGCATTGATGAGGACGATCACCTTGCTGCAGGCGGACTTGGCCGCAGCGATGAGACCCTTCTCCTCCGCAGTGAGTTCGAGCTCATGCTGGCCGGCGACGTAGTTCGTCGTCTCGCTGTTCTCGGTGAAGGCCGAGGAGACGCCCGAATCGACNTCGCCCTTGAGGTCGCGAGAGAGGTCCCCGCCCTCGCCGCCGCCACGTCCGAGGACGATGACGGCGGTAGTGCCCGCGATGGAGCTCTGGGCATCGGACGAGTAGTCCGCCCATGGAATCTCACCTATGTAATAGGCGGCCGTGGAGGGGTCNTCCATCGTGATGGCCGCCTTGGGGTAGCTGGCATAGCTGCTGCTGATGAACTTGAAGGCCGTGTCGTTGATGGTGAGGCCCGCGTTGGCGATGCCCTGGTAGAGGTTCACGCAGTCAGAGGCGTCAACGGTTCCGGATCCGGCACCACCGTAGACGGGGTCTGCGGCATAGCGACCGAGAAGGCTGATGGTCGTACCGGCGGCAAGCGGCAGCGCGCCGTTGTCGTTCTTGAGCAGAACGGCCCCCTCCTCGACGACCTGGGCCACGATCTTGGTCGCGGCCTCCTTTGCCTGGTTGCGCCCGCGGTAGGCGGCCTTGTAATACGTTGAGTCCCAGTTCTCCGAGCCCTCGGCGTGGATGACGGTGGTCGGACGACCTCCAAGGTAGTGGTTGAGCAGCGAGCTATAGCTGTTCGAGGCGACGTTGACGGCCGCTGCGGCACCAAGCGAGACGACCGCGCCGGTGGTCTGCGCCACGAACTTCCTTCTTGTAACGGTCTTTGGCTTCCTTGCCATGCGAATCTCCTTCTGTCGTTCTCCCGCCCACTCCCACGCACGGGGAGCTCCCGTACTATCACGAACTTAGGCCAGAGGCCGTCCCGCTTTTGCACCTCGGCGCAACTTGCCGCCAAGACGGCGCAGGTTGCAGAGAAACGCGGCCCCTCGGGGGCCGACGGACCTTGGGCACGAGACGAGAAAGGCGCACCGCCCCAGGTGTGGACGGTGCGCCTTTGGCCATACGGTGTCCTAGCTCAGGCGCGGCTCTCGCGTCTATCCGACCTTGCCCACGGGAACCTCGTCAGAGGTCTTGACCTCGGTGTCGGGCGCAGTGAGCGGATCGACCTTGTAGGTCTTGACACGATCGTCGTCGATGACGCCGGACCAGTTGAGACCGAAGCAGAAGTCGTAGGTGTTGCCCTCGGAGTCGACGTAGCACTCCATGTCGCGGGGCACGTCCTCCTTGTCGCCCTCGACGGCCTCCATGTCGATGGGCATCTGGTGGTTGAGCAGGCCGTAAGGCTCCGCAGAACCAGCGATGATGTGAGCGAAGGCCTCGTCGGTGATGGACTCAAAACCCCAGAGGATGACGTCGGCGTAGCTCTCGATCTCACCGAAGCACATGGGGCGGTCAGCATCGATGACCAGGATGAGCTTGGCGTCTGCCGGCAGCTTCTGCTTGATGGAGATGACGAAGTCGAGGTCGGACTCGTTCGTGGCGTAGGTGGATGCGCCGTAGTAGGAGCGATTGATGTACTCGCCGTACTCGTCCTTGGGGTTGAGGGACTCCTTGCGCACGTTGGCGCCGTCTGCGGTATAGGGACGATACTGAAGCGAGATGGGCTTCCAGTAGGGACCGGGGTCGGGCGTGGTTCCCATGACGACGGTCATGAAGCTCGGCCCACCCTGGACGCCCTGGTAGGCATCTGCGGGGTTGTTGATCTTGACGACGGCGTACTTGACACCAGCAAGGTCGGCAGCCGTGAGGGCCGTGATGTCGGATGCCTGGTATGTGGCCTTCCCGTCGGTACCGGCAGGACCCGTGGGGTCACCCACTGCGTCGGTGACGACCTCGAAGCCGAGGTCCTTGATGCTGGCGCCAAAGCACTGGTCGGCAGAGGCAGGCTTGGATGCGAAGACGCTCTTGCTCGCCGCAGTGTACTTCCTCGGTATGTAGACCTTGCCGTCAAGCCCCTTCTCGGAGATGACGTTGCCGGCGTTCTTGAGCATGACGACGGACTTCTCGGCAGCCTCGATACCAAAGGCGGCCGCGGTCTCGCTCTCGAGGACTTCCTTGGCCGCAGAGCGGTCGGAGTACGGCTGCTCGAAGAGGTCGACCGTCATCTCGGCCTTGATGAACCTGCGGGCGTTGTCCTGGAGAAGGGCGAGAGCGCTGTCGGCTCCCATGTCGTCGACCAGGAGCTTGTATCCCGCAGTGGCGTCGTCGATGTCCCACTCGCCACCGATGGAGCACACGGTGTTCTTCATGAGCTTGGCCCAGCGCTCGGGCTTGGTGAGGTCCTTGCAGCCATGCATGATGCCGGAGAGGATCATCCAGTCGGTGCAGATCCAGCCGTCCCAGCCAGTGTTGCGAAGGATTGACATGTTGTGCGCCGAGTAGGCGGAGCCCACGGTCTCGCCCAACTCGTCGGGATCGTTGGGATCGTACGCGATGCCATAGCAAGGCATGACGGCCACGGCAGCCTTGGTCTTGGAATCGAGCTTGAAACCGCCATCGAGGAACGGGACGAGGTGGGCGTTGAANTTGGAGCCCGGGAAGACGTTCCACTTGCCGGAGTCGGAGTGGTCGTCGCGACCGCCCTCGTTGGAACCCTCGCCCACGAAGTGCTTCAGCATGACCGCGCAGGACTGGTCTCCCCAACCCTGGTCGTCGGTCGCGTCATCGTCACCCCACGTGGACTGCATGCCGGCGCCGAAGGCCCGGATGAAGTCACGGTTGAGCGCGGGATCGCCACCGCAGGAGCCGGAGAGACGCGTGCCCTTGGTCTCGGAGTAGAGGTCGATCTGCGGCCCGAGCTCGATGCGAACGCCGGTCGCACGCCAAGCGCGCGCCTGCCACATGCCGGCCTTGCGCCAGATGTCCTTGTCCATGGTGCAGGCGAGCCCGACGGAGCTCGGCACGTCGAAGAGGGCGTAGGGGTCTGAGAAGTTGAAGTACGGGATGCCAAAGCGAGCGGTGTCCTTCTCGCAGACCTCCTGGCAGCCGTTGATCCACTCGACGTCGGTAGCGTAGGACTTGAGGGACGACGCGAGGCGAGAGACACCGCCGCGCGAACCATCCTCGACGAGGCTGTAGTCGGTGGTATCTGTGGAGGTCGAGCTGCCACCCGTGGTGGCATTGGCAAAGGTCAGCGGGAAGATCTGCTCGGCGGTGAGCTGGGCGGCAAGGTTTGCGGCACGGTCGTCGATGGACTGGCGCCAGTCCTCGTAGAAGTCAAGCTTGCCATCACCGTTGAGGTCCCTGAACGCATAGCCGTCTACCTGGATGATTCTCGTCTTGTCCATGATGCCGATGGTGGGCGCGTTGTCGTCCTGAGTGACCTTGTACCATCCGTCACGGGTCTGCTCGCTCGTCCACTTGGCCTTGACGCCATCGCCGTCGGGATCAATCGGATACTTGTCCGCCGACGGTACGGTCCAGCTCGTGGCGGAGGAGCCTGCCGTGCCGGTGCCGGTGGAGCAGCCCGCAAGGCCCGCAAGGCCGGCGGTTGCCGCGGAGCCAAGCAGGAAGTTCCTGCGCGTAACGTTCATGCTCATTCTTTCCCCTTCCATTGGTGCATGTTATGGGGACGCGGCCCCCGACCGCGCCCCTCCCCCTGTACGCCCCTCCACGAGGGGCGGTGAACCCTAGCCGTAGAAGTCGAAGTTGATGGTGTCGAAGTCGGCGATGCCGAAGTCGGCCGCGTTGCCGGAGAGGGTCGCCTGGTCGACGACCTTGAGCGTGATGGTCGCACCCTTCGAGAGGGTGAGCGTGACCTCGGACTCCGTCCCCTTCCAGGTGCCGGTATCGGTGAGCAGGTCGGCGTGGGCGGCGAGGGGCGTGACCTTGCAGGTGCCGTCCTTGTCCAGGACGACGTCGAGCATCTGCTCGTTGCCGCCGGCGGTGCCGTAGACGGTCTGGCCGGTGATCTCCACCGAGCCCCTCCACTGGCCCGCGTAGAACGACGCCGCGTCGAAGCTCGAGCTCGAGTCGGCGCCCGCGCTGGTGCTCGTGTCGGTGGTCGCCCGCGCTGGTGCTCGTGTCGGTGGTCGCGCTGGTGCTCGTGTCGGTGCCCGAGCCCGACGCGCCCGAGCCGCCGCATGCCGCGAGCGGCGCGCAGAGCGCGACCGAGAGCAGGCCCGCCATGACGATGTTCTTGTTCATGCCAATCTCCTTCTTGTTCGTGTCGGAGCCCACAACCTCCGCACAACCGCATCCACGGTCTTTCTCATCGTCCACTCTATCCATCATGTCGATACCCGCCAACGAACCGAGCGCAGGTAGTCGAACTCGTGACGTATATTGCCAACGTCACGCCCCGTCACCTGAACGAACTGCCATCTTACCGTGAAAGTGAAAACCTGCTACCTTTGTGTGCGCGGTCCCTGGCCGTATTCTGCCGACGTCGAGAGGGGGCAGCGGAGATGTACAGGTTCCTCGTCATCGAGGACGAGGCGGACATGGCAGCAGAGCTGCGCGCCCATCTCGATCGCTACGCCAAGGTACATGACCTCGACTTCGATGTCACGTGGGTCAGAACGGCATTCGAGTTCGTGGAGTCCAAGGTCACATACGACCTCATCTTCATGGACATCGGACTCCCTGGCATCGACGGCATGGAGGCTGCCCAGCTGATGCGCACCTACGATGACGAGACGCTCATCATCTTCGTCACCAACCTGTCGCAGTACGCCGTGAAGGGTTACGAGGTGGGTGCGCTCGACTTCGTGGTCAAGCCCGTCTCGTACCACAACCTCTCGATGCGGCTCGACCGCGCCATGCGCATCCTCGAGCGACGAGAGGGAAAGAGCATCTGCATCACCACCAAGTTCGGAGCCCGCATCATTCCCATTGCCACCTTGGTATATGTCGAGGTGCACGGGCACAACCTCGAGTACCATCTCACCAGCGAGAAGGAGCCCGTGGAGCTGCGCGGCAGCCTCGCCCAGCTCGAGGCCGAGCTCGACCCTGGTCTCTTCGTACGCATCTCCAACAGCTGTCTGGTCAATGCCGACCACATCCGAACCGTAGACGGTCCTACCATGCGCATGTCCAACGGGGACGAACTCACCATTAGTCGAACCAAGCGCAAGGGAGCGCTCGAGGCGCTCGCGAACTACTACGGAGGAAACCGCTGATGGACTTTGGCCCCATGTTGAACTACGTGGTCAATGGCTTTCTCTTCAGCATCCCGGCACTCATGCTCGCGGCACGTCTCCCCAAGCGGCCCCTGTACTACGCACGCACGGCACTCTCCATCACGCTCATCATCTTCTATCTCACCAACCCGTTCGCAAGCCTCATCAAAGGCGACACGATCGCCGTCTTCACGGCCATGACGCTCTACTTCGCAACCATCCTCATCCTGCTTCTGGCCATGGTGCTCTTCGTGACCGAATCGACCCTGTGGGCGGCGGCGTTCTGCGCCGTGGTAGGGTATACCGTCGAAAACCTCGGGGCGAGCTTTGGCGAGCTCCTCGGGACAGCTCCTGCGCATGGCCCGTCTCAACGTAGGCCTCTTCTCGAATGCGTTCTTCCGCAGCGTGCTCTGCTGCGCCNTCATCTATGCGCTGTTCTACGTCATCGTCATCCGTCGCATGCGCAACAAGGCGCTCGAGATCGATCCGAGCAAGACGAGCTTNATCCTGGTCTTTGGCGTCGTACTCATCAACATCGTCTTTGACATGGCTGTCAAGTACGTCCGGGCCTATAGCGTGCCCACGGGCTTCTCGCTGATCTTCCGCATCGTGCAGATCGCCGTGTGCTTCTATGCGCTCATGCTCGAGTTCGAGATGATCTACAACCGTCACCTCATCCTCGAGGCGGCGACCACCGAGCGCATCCTGCACGACCGCGAGCAGCAGTACGCGCTTTCCCGCGAGAACATCGAGGCCATCAACATCAAGTGCCACGACATCCGTCACCAGATCCGCCACATCGAGGATGACAACACCGACACGCGGGTGGTGGACAAGACGGTGCTCGATGACATCGCCCACCAGGTGAGCATCTATGACTCCACCGTCCANACCGGAAACAACGCACTCGACACGATCCTCACCGAGAAGAGCCTGCTCGGCGAGCGCGAGCACATCACGCTCGGCTGCATCGTGGACGGACACGCGCTCGACTTCATGAGCGACACGGACCTGTACTCGCTCTTTGGCAACGCCCTCGACAACGCCTTTGAAGCCGTNCGCGCGCTCGAGGACGAGGACGAACGCAACATCTCGCTGCTCGTGAAGCAGGCGGCCGGCATGGTCTCCATCCACATCGAGAACTACTACGCCGGCGACGTGCGGTTTGAGAACGGCATCCCCGTGACGACCAAAGAGGACAAGCGCAACCACGGCTACGGCATCAAATCGATGCACATCATCACGCAACGGTACGGCGGATCTCTCACGATGGGCACCGAGGACCAGACCTTCTACCTCAACGTCCTCATCCCGGTCCCAAAACCCTAGCCCACGCGCGCGGCACGGGGCCCGAATTTGCTATTGGTACCAACGTCCTTTGGTGTGCTGAAAAACGCTACACGAAGGCGGGAAAACATCTTTATGCGCCTTGGTCCCTTCCTTCATGACGCATTTTTCAGCAATCGGCCCGCGTGCGACGCGCCGACCATCGCCTATCATTGTTGTGCAAAGTGACTGCTGTTCGTCGAGCGATCGGAGACGAGATGCCCGCGGTAGTGACGCTTTGTCGTGAGTCTGCGGTCGAGTTCTATCGCTCGATGGATAAGCCTCCCTTTCAAGCGGTCTCGCCAGGGCCCCGTGACGAGCTGATCACCTCGATGAGTCGTCTGCGCTCCGAGGGCTTCTCGCCCGGAGTCGGCAAACCCTTACATGTCATCGCCTTTTCCCAATCCACGAGAACTCGCGCAAAGGACATGTCGGTGCACGTCTGGTCGAAACCCCTGCCCAAAGGGTCTCTCCTCGCCACCGGCAGACGAGGGGTCTTGGTGACCTCGCCGGAATTCACGTTACTTCAGCTTGCCGGACCCCCATACCCAAACGCCGAGTCCGAGGAAAGCTCCTCTGCATCCAACCCGGCATGGCAGCTCGATGACCCTCGTTTCTGGGCGCATGACAGGCGTGCCGTCGAGCTCGCGCTACTCATGATGGAGTTCACGGGAACGTACCGACGCCGGCCTACGAGATACGGCCTGCCGCGCCTCTCAAACTTCAACGGACTTTCTCGCTTCTGCGAGGACGCAGGGAGAAGTCGGGGCATTATGCTCTTGCGGCGAGCGCTGAAGCTTCAGATGGACGGATCCTTCTCGCCCATGGAGACCGCGATAGCACTCATGCTGACCCTTCCCGCGGCCTTGGGAGGTTATGGGCTACCAAGGCCAATCCTCAACGCGCGATTACGCGGCACGGAGCTGCGCTCTACCGCATCGAGCCAGCACGAGATTCTCCCCGACCTCTACTGGCCCGAGCGAGAGGTCGTGCTCGAGTACGACAGCAGGGAGCACCACGGCGAGGAAGACTCGTCTCTCATGAACGGCGAGAAGCTCGCTCACGACGCCGAGCGCGCAAACTCGCTCGTTGCTGCCGGACGTCACGTCCTCGTGGTGCATCGCAGACAGGCGATGAGTCTCAGCCGCTTCGACCTTGTCGCCAGGCAGCTCGCAGTCCTGTTAGGACAACCTCCCGCAGCAGCCTCGACGTTGCAGCTGGAGCGCCGGACAAAGCTCCACACCCTTCTCATCCATAGCTGAAAAACGCTTCACAAACGGGGCGACAACGGCCTCGGCAGCACCAAATCAACTCTTCGTGACGCAGTTTTCAGCTAGTGACCGAGCTGGCGGCTGGCAACGTCAAGGCTCTTGGAGAAGCTCGTGTCAGAGCGGCGCGCCCAGAAGAGGTAGATGAGCACCGCGACAACGCACGCGAGGCTCACGACGGACCACATGGCAGAGTAGCCAAAAGCTGAGATGAGCACGCCGGCAACGCCCCCACCCAGGCCATAGCCGATGTCGTACCCGCAGAGAAAGGTGGAATTGGCCGAACCGCGGGTCTCGTCGGTGGAGGTGTGCACCGCCATGGACTGGAGCGCAGGCTCAAGTCCGCCAAAGGCGTAGCCTGCAAGCGCGGCAGAGAACACATACGCCACCGTGCCAGGCACGAAGGCCAGCAGCAGGAACGCGACGANCATCGCGGCGTTGCAGGTGTAGACGAAGGGCGCCTCGCCCCTCTCGTCAACCAACCTCCCAAGCGTCACGCGGACGAGCAGCAGCATGCCCGACATGACAAGGAAGTAGATCGAGCCCGAAGGCAGGCCGTTCTCCGCTGCATAGATTGCCACGAAGTTCTCGAGCGCACCGAAGGTGAACATGAACACGAGCATGGTCACCGAGGCAGGCAGGCTATCGCGGTTGATGATCGCACGCAGGTCGAGCTTCTTTCTGGGCACGCCAACGCGGAGGAGCGCTGACGAACGAGGAAGACACGAGGCCCGGACCACGGCGATGGGCGGATATGCGTGCAACGCAATAGAGGCACCTTGAAGGCCAACAAGCCCTCCATAAGCGAGAGGGCCAAGGCGCTCGTGCGCGATTGGCGGATGGGCGAGGGCAGGGGCCATGCCGAAAATAGCCCATTTTCCCCTCGGCAAAAGCCGACGGCCCGCCAGATACATCGGAGGCGACCGTGGACGTAGTGGAGTTCGAGAGGAGAGGGCTTGACGGGCCGTGGGGACCATGCGGCAAGGCGATGGCCAGCGACATCATGGGCACGAAGACGTAAGCCAAGCGGGGCCGCGAGGGACCCATGAGCACGAGACTTATCACAGTTGCATCTCTCT
>JGI20225J20221_1000015_pt1 | contig 48410 bp, 48 predicted proteins | sample BioMet4_FD_20221 | JGI IMG/M metagenome (IMG submission 20221) | reverse complement strand
TCGACGCGCTCGTCGAGNNCGGNGCNATGCTCCGCACCGTCAGCGCCCTCAACGAGTGCGATCACATCGTGGTCTTCGCCACCGAATCGTCCATACTCGCCCTGCGCGAGTTTCAGCAGGCAATGCTCGCCGAGGGCAAGACCGTGCGCCTCGTGCCGGAGGTCGGTGGAGACATCAACAGCATCCACGCGCTGCCCGAGAACGACCTTCTCATCGTCGTGACCACCTCGAACGGCTTCGCACGCAGGCAGCGCAAGCGCATCGAGGCGAGCAGGGCNTTCAAGGTGATCGTCACCGCGAGCGAGGACAGCGAGCTCCACTCCGCCTTCGACGACGTGCTCACCATCGGTGAGGGCTCCGACGAGGGCAGTTCGCTGCACCGCATCTACGCCACCTTCGGCGTCACGTACTTCTTCGATCGGCTGTTCGCACAGTACGCCCGCGCCTTCGATCCCGAGCTCAAGTAAGAGCAACGGTGACATCGCGGCCCGCCATCACGTGATAAACTCGTCGCGTACAAAACCGCGCTGTTACTGACGGACAATCGTGGAGCACCACGGAGAAGCAGCGTGCACATATCATTGAGCCGACCGTCTGGGCATGTCGTTCNCGCTGGGACGGCCTGCCCTTTTGCTTTTTTAGGGGGTCGCCCGCGCGGTGACAACGCGTCGATGAAAGGAAGCGCCGATGCAAGACCTGTGTGAGCTCCTGAGGAACAACCCCTATCCCGGCCGCGGCATCGTGGTGGGCGGGGGTCGCGTCTACTACTGGATCATGGGACGTAGCGCCAACAGCCGCAACCGCATCTTCGTTACCACGGCCGACGGCATTCGCACCGAGGCGCACGATTCTGCCCTTCTCGCCGACCCAAGTCTCATCATCTACCATCCCGTACGAACCATGGGCACGTCACTCGTGGTGACCAACGGCGACCAGACCGATACGATCGTCGAGAGGGGTTCCTTCCGCGACGGCTGCATGGCCCGCGAGTTCGAACCTGATGGCCCCAACTTCACTCCCCGCATCTCGAGCATCAGCTACGAGGACGGCTCCTTCGAGCTCTCGATCCTCAAGCNCCAGGACTCNGGNCGCTGCCTGCGNGAGTTCTTCTCGTTNGAGGGGGCCGACGAGGGNNTNGGNTACTTCATCAGCACCTACCAAGGCGACGGCGACCCTCTGCCCTCCTTTGCCGGTGAGCCCGTCGAGGTCGACATGCCCGACCCCGANGACGTCTGGGCCGCACTCGACCAGGACAACAAGGTCTCGCTCTACGCCAACGTCGGCGGCAGCGTGACCCTCTACAACAAGAACCTCGGAGACTAGGGAGACTCGCATGAACGAACTCGAGCTCAAGTACGGCTGCAACCCCAACCAAAAGCCCTCACGCATCTTCATGAAGGATGGCTCAGACCTCCCCGTCACGGTTCTCTCCGGCAAGCCGGGCTACATCAACTTCCTCGACGCGCTCAACTCCTGGCAGCTTGTAAAAGAGCTCAAGGAGGCCACCGGTCTACCTGCTGCCGCATCGTTCAAGCACGTCTCGCCTGCCGGCGCGGCGGTCGGTATGCCGCTCACGGACGTGGAGCGACAGGTATACTTCGTGGATGACGAGGGCGAGCTCTCCGCNATCGCCTGCGCCTACATCCGCGCCCGCGGCGCCGATCGCATGAGCTCCTATGGCGACTGGGCGGCGCTCTCCGACACCTGCGACGCTCGCACGGCCACGTACCTCAAGCATGAGGTCTCCGATGGCGTCATCGCNCCCTCCTACACCGACGAGGCACTCGAGATTCTCCGCGCAAAGAAGGCTGGCAGGTACAACGTGGTCCAGATCGACCCGAGCTACGTGTGCGCACCGGTCGAGGACAAGGACGTCTTTGGCATCACGTTCGAGCAGGGTCACAACTTCTTCAAGATCGACCGCGACCTCATCTCCAACATCGTGACCAAGAACACGGACATTCCCGAGCAGGCAAAGATCGACATGATCGTAAGTCTCATCACGCTCAAGTACACGCAGTCCAACTCGGTGTGCTACGTCAAGAACGGCCAGGCCATCGGCGTGGGCGCCGGGCAGCAGAGTCGCGTGCACTGCACCCGCCTTGCCGGCAACAAGGCCGACACCTGGTATCTTCGCCAGCATCCCAAGGTGCTCGGCCTCNNGTTCGTGGACGGCATCCGTCGCGCCAACCGCGACAACGCCATCGACGTCTACATCTCNGACGAGCACGATGACGTGCTGGCCGAGGGAGAGTGGCAGAGGTGGTTTGCCAAGAAGCCCGAGGTCCTCACCCGAGAGGAGAGGACCGCATGGGTTGCCACGCAGACCGGCGTCACGCTTGGCTCCGACGCCTTCTTCCCCTTCGGCGACAACGTCGAGCGCGCCCACAAGAGCGGCGTGAGCTACATCGCAGAGCCCGGCGGATCCATCCGCGACGACAACGTCATCGAGACTGCCGACAAGTACGGCATGGCCATGGCGTTCACGGGCATGAGGCTCTTTCATCACTAGAAACCGGTACGAAGGAAAGATCTCGACATCGGCTGGGCACCCTCTGGGGTGCTCGGCCTTTTTTGGGACGAATGTGCTCATGGAGTCGGTGTCTCGACACGCAAATTCGACTCGAAATCAAATTGCTATTGTCGTTATTACATATATTTTATTTTCTGGGCACCATGTAGGTCATGACAGGCTATTCTACCTTCGAGAGTTAAAACCGCACCCCAAAGAGAGAGGATCCACCATGAAGTTTGTTTGCCCCGTATGCGGCTACGTCGAGGATTTCGATGGCGACGAGCTCCCCGCCGATTACGTCTGCCCACAGTGCAAGTGCCCTGGCTCTCGCTTCACCAGGCAGGAGGGTGAGCTCACCTGGGCCGCCGAGCACGTCGTTGGCATCGGTAAGGCCGAGGGCGTTTCCGAGGACATCATCGAGGACCTCCGCGCTAACTTCAACGGCGAGTGCTCCGAGGTCGGCATGTATCTCGCCATGTCCCGCGTCGCCTTCCGCGAGGGCTATCCCGAGGTCGGCCTCTACTACGACAAGGCCGCTCACGAGGAGGCCGAGCACGCCTCCAAGTTCGCCGAGCTTCTCGGCGAGGTCGTGACCGACTCCACCAAGAAGAACCTCGAGCTTCGCGTCGCGGCCGAGAACGGTGCCACCGCCGGCAAGGTCGACCTCGCCACGCGCGCCAAGGCCGCCAACCTCGATGCCATTCACGACACCGTGCANGAGATGGCTCGNGACGAGGCTCGNCACGGCAAGGCGTTCGCCGGTCTGCTCAAGCGCTACTTCGGCTAGTCCACGCGACACGCATCCGTGCTGACAGGGACCGCCAAGACGATCACAGGTCTTGGCGGTCCCGTTCTTTTGGAACGTCGCCGCAGCGGCAACGGACAAAGCGGCGCCGTACGTCTTCCCCATGACGTTCTTTAAGCCCCAATGACAATTCACACCCTCAAATGGCAGTCGTTTTTGTCATCGAGGCTTAAACAACGCCAGCTGTAGCGGAGTCCGCATCCCACCCCATTGCCTGGCGCCAGGTTTGTATCGCCCTTCCGTCGTGAACCGCCACCGTTCACGTGCTATCGTTGACTTTGAACAAACCACGTCGCGGAGGCAGGCATGTCCAAGAGCACCCTGATTGCAGAAACCACGCGCGAGGAGCGCATTCAGATCGTGACCACCGCTCTTGCCTGGGGAGACGACTGCGGCGAGTGCGCTCTTGACGCGTGCGGCATCGACAAGTACTACCTCCCCTACGTCGAGGGCGAAGTCGAGCTACGCGAGCTCAACATGATGAAAGCCCCGGATCACTACTACGTGAGCGGCAACGACCGCGGCAACGACGGCCCCTCCTGCGTGATGTGAAGTTAGCTTCGTGACCTTGGCACCCGTGCGCAAGCGGGTATAAGGCACCCGGCACCACCAAACCCCTTATGACCACAAGGCCCGACAAGGAGGGCATATGCCCAGCTCCAACAAGCAGTGCAAGATCATCCTACTCACTGGTTATCTCGGTGCGGGAAAGACCACGCTCCTGAACCACATCCTCGGCAACGACAAGGGCATCCGCGCCGCCGTCATCGTCAACGACATCGGCGAGGTCAACGTGGACGCCAGCCTCATCAAGGATGGCGGTCTCTCCCAGACCGACAATCTCATCCCGCTCACCAACGGCTGCATCTGCTGCACGCTCGCCGATGACCTGGCAAAGCAGCTCCAGGGTATCGCGGACTCCGGCGACTTCGACTACATCGTCATCGAGGCCTCGGGCATCTGTGAGCCCATTCCCATCGCCTACACCATTTCGGCCTACTGCGACCAGGCAAACTACGAAGGGAACGCCCCGCTCGACCTCGATAACATCGTTGCCGTGGTCGACTGCGCCCGCATGTGGGACGAGTTCAACGGCGGCAAGGACCTTCTCGCCAATGACATCGACGAGGATGACATCGAGAGCCTCATCATCCAGCAGATCGAGTTCTGCACCACGGTCATCCTCAACAAGACCGACCAGGTCACGCCGGCACAGATCAAGGAGCTCAAGGCCATTGTTCGAAGCCTGCAGAAAGATGCGGTGATCGTCGAGGCCGAGAACGGCGACGTGCCCATGAGCGAGCTTCTCGACACCGGCCGCTTTAGCTTTGAGGCGGCCTACGACTCGGCCGCATGGGCCGACGCCATGGCGCATCCCGAGGAGCACGAGAATCCCGAGGTGCTGGAGTACGACATCTCCACCTTNGTCTACGAGCGTCGCAAGCCGCTCGACATCGACAGGCTGTCCGAGTTTGTCCAGACGTGGCCCGACAGCGTCATTCGCAGCAAGGGCATGCTCTGGATAGGCCAGGACCCTGACATGTGCTACGTCTTCGAGCAGGCAGGCAAGCAGGTCAGCGTCACCGAGAACGGCCTCTTCGTGGACTCCGCCCCAGAAGACGAGAAGAAGCAGATCATCGACGCCAACCCCGAGCTCCTCGATGACTGGGACCCCTTCGCGGGCGACCGCGTCACGCGCCTGTGCTTCATCGGTCGCCACATGGACAAGGACGCCATCGTAGATGGTCTCGATAAGTGCGTAACCGAGTGGGTACGTGACTAGCATAGTCAAATAAACTGCTGGTAGAGGCTACGCATTTCGTTCAAAGGAAAGTGCGCATGGAAGAGCTCATCGACGTCTACGACCGGGACGGCAACCGCACCGGGCGGGTTATCCCGCGCAGGGGCGCGTTTCTCACGGAGGGCCAGTACATGCTCTACGTGCTCGCCGTCATCGAGAATGCCGAGGGCAGGTTTCTCATCACGCAACGCTCCGTAGACAAGCGCTGGGCAGCGGGCTGGTGGGAGGTCAGCGGAGGGGGCGTCCATGCGGACGAGACCTCCGCNGANGCCGTGGTTCGCGAGGTCGGCGAGGAGACGGGCCTCGACGTGTCGGGGCAGGAGCTTAGGCCCATCTGGCGCTACGAGAACGTGGACCTACAGCGAGGCGACAACTACATCGTGGACATCTACCACTTTCACGTGGACTTCTCGACCGACGACGTGGTGCTCCAGAAGTCCGAGGCCGTCGACTGCCGTCTTGCCACCTGGGAGGAGATAGGCCGCCTCGACAAGGAGGGCGTCTTCCTGCACTACACTCGTGTGAAACAGGCCCTAGCCGCAGAGAGGTAACCAACCAGGGGAGGCCCCATGCCGTACGACTTCAAGCGCGAGTTCAAGGAGCTTTACCAGCCGACATGCACCCCCTCCATCGTAGACGTGCCCGCCATGCGCTTCGTGGCCGTGCGTGGAACGGGCGACCCAAACGAGGAGGAGGGTCCCTACCAGCAGGCCGTTGGCCTTCTCTACGGCATCTCGTACACCATCAAGATGAGCTACAAGGGCTCCCACGAGATCGCGGGCTATTTCCCCTTCGTGGTTCCGCCGCTCGAGGGGTTGTGGTGGCAGGAAGGTGTTGTCGGCGTTGACCTTGCGCGCAAGCAGGACTTCTGCTGGATCTCGATGATTCGCCTGCCTGACTTCGTGAGCCACGACACCTTCGGGTGGGCCGTTGCCGAGGCGTCTCGCAAGAAGGGCGCTGACTTCTCGAAGGCTGAGCTTTTTGAGTATCGCGAGGGTCTCTGCGTGCAGTGCCTGCATGTGGGACCCTATGACATGGAGCCTGCGACCGTCGCCGCGATGGACGAGTTCGCGGCAGACGCGGGATACCTGCCGGACTACTCGGACGCCCGGCTACATCACGAGATCTACCTCTCCGACCCACGCAAGGGCAATCCCGACAAGCTCAGGACCATCATCCGCCATCCTGTGCGACAAGGCGCGTAAGCCAACCGCGACATCTGCGCATTGCCCGTCAACGTCGCCGAGAAGTCCGCTTTTCTCATCGGGCGTCCTTTCGCCTATCATGATGTCGTCTTCTGGTGCCAATGATTGGACTTCCACGAACGCCTTTGCCACATGGTTGTGCGCCATCTCTCAAGAGACCAACGCCTCGCTTGCCGGATCGCGCGTCTTTGTCCCCCAGGACGTCTGCGACGGATGCGAGCGAGAGCTCCTTCTCGCCCGCCTTGGCGAGTGGGGATTCATACCCGTTGACATGCCCGAAAAAGCCGACTTCGTCTATCCCGACATGCCAAAGGCTCACGCCCTCACCGGTGCTCAGGCCTGGAACCGCGCCGAGAAGGGCATGCCCGTGTCGGCAGGCCTCGCCAGAGACCTCGCCCAAGGCGGCGTCCTTAAGGGCGTGCGAATCGCATGCAGCCTCATCGTCGAGCCCAAGACGGCAGTCCTCGTCGAGCGGCTCGCCGCCGGCGGCGCCGAGGTCGGCGTGTACTGTCATGCTCACGAGTGCGACCAACGACTCGCCGATGAGATCGCGGCCCGTGGCTACGCCATCGAGGCAAACGCCTCCTGGACCGCCGACGAGGAGCACGCGGGTGCCCTGCGCCTCCTCGATGACCTGCGACCTAACGTCATCATCGATGACGGTGCGAACATCGCCCGTCTCCTTGTGATGGAACGCCCCAAGCTTCTCCCCGAACTCGTCGGCGTCGCCGAGGAGACCACCTCGGGGGTGCGGGCGTTTCAGGCGATGGCAGACTCGAAAGAGTTGCCCTTCCCCGTGGTCGCCGTCAACGACTCCCAGCTCAAGACCAGATTTGACAACCGTCACGGAACGGGCGAGACCTGCGTCACCACCACGATGAGACTGCTCGGGCCCAACGTCTTCGCGCATGCCCGCGTCTGCGTCATCGGCTACGGACCCGTGGGCGAGGGGTTTGCCCGCAGGGTACGCGCCCTCGGCGCCCGCGTCACGATCGTGGACACCAACCCCACCGTGGCGCTCCAGGCGCTCTTCGCTGGTTTCGACGTGCACACGTCCGAGGAGGCGCTCCCCCTCTGCGACATGGTCGTCTCCGCGACCGGGGTGCGCCACACCATCGGCCTCGAGGGGCTTCGCCTCATGCGGGAGGGCGCGGCCGTCGTCGTCATCGGCGGCATCGCCAACGAGNTCGCCCTCGACGAGGTCTCGGCAGCGGGAGGAGCGCTCGTCCCGTCTGCAGACGCGCCAGGAATCTCAGGGCTCAAGGTGCCTGGAGGCCCCACGCTGCGCCTTCTCGCCGACGGCGACGGCGTAAACTACGCGGCTGGGCCCGGCAACCCCATCCAGATCATGGACTTCAGCTTTGCGGTTCAGCTCTGCGCGGTGGATTACCTGCTCCAAAACAGGGGGCAGCTTCCCAACGACGTCCTCCGACTCGATGGCGAGACGGACCGTCGAATCGCGGCGCTCGCGTGCGAGGCGCGTGGCGTGCGCATTCCTCCCCAGACGAGTCCTGCCGTCGCCGTCCCCGACTGGCGCTGCACCCGATACACCGACACGATCGTCTCCACCAAGGAGGAGCTGGCGTGACCGACATGAAGAGCCCCATCACGCTGTTTATCGCCCCCCTGGTCATTCCCGTCACCGGTCCCATGATCTGCGACGGAGCCGTCGCCGTACGTGATGGGCACGTTCTTCACGTGGGTACCCAGGAGTGGATGGCCAGCAAGCTTCATGAGGAGCTTGGGGAGGGCCTGCCCGGCTGCGAGGTCCTGCACTGGGACGGACTGATCACGCCCGGCCTGGTAAACGCCCACACACACCTCCAATACACGGGCATGGCGCCCGTCGGCAAGAACAGCTACGACAGCTTCCGCGCCTGGGAGCTCGCCTTCAACGCAATCTATGACGACCCTGCTCCCAAGCCATGGCGCGCCTGGGCCCACGAGGGCGCCCGTCAGCTCGTCGAGTCGGGCACCACCGCCGCGGCAGACGTCGTCTCCGACGTCGAGGCGGCCGACGCCCTGCGCTCCCAGGGCCTCCACGGCATCACCTACTGGGAGGTCATGGACTGGAACAACGAGGACTGGATGCGCGCCGGCACGGATACCCTGCTTGAGAACATCAGGCAGCTCAGGGATGGTGGAATCACCGAGCTGGGCATCAGCCCCCATGCGCCCTACTCCCTTGGGTCCGGCCCTCTGCTCGATCTGCCGGACATAGCCCGCAGCCTTGGGATGAGGCTCCACATCCACCTCGCCGAGACGCCCGCCGAGGCGGGTGCCGTCCCCTCGCGGCTCACGAGCCTCACCTCCTGGGCNTGGAACCATANGGAGTGGANGAGCTTCAACGACCTCAAGCGTGCGGGAACCGGGGCGAGCGCGATTCAGTTTCTCGACCAGCTCGCCGTCCTCGGCCCGGACGTGCACATCGCCCATGGCGTGCATGCGTCGCGCGAGGATCGCAGGATTCTGCGCCAGAGGGGCGTCTCGGTGGCGCTCTGNCCNCGNTCGAANCGCATCACCTGCACCATGGGAGATGCACCCATCGCCCGCTACTTCGAGGAGGGCAACCTCCTGTCCGTGGGCACCGACTCTTTGTCCAGCAGCCCGAGCCTCGACGTTCTCGATGACGTTGCCTTCCTCTACGACCTGGCAATNGNCCAGGGNTACGAGGNNGANGACCTCTCNCATCGCCTCATCCGCATGGTGACGCTGGGCGGCGCCGAGTCCATGGGGCTCAACTCCGGGCCCAAGAGAATCGGACAGATAAACGTCGGTGCATCTGCTGACCTCGCATTCTTTGACATCGACGTCGATGTGTCCTCGCCACAGGCGCTTGAGGCGACGCTGGGTAGGTTCGTGCACCACGGCTCCGGCACGTGCCGCGCGACCGTCATCGAGGGAAGGGTCTCCTATGACCGAATCTGGACCTAGCGCCTACGCGCGCGGCGTCATAGGGTCCCTCCGGCTGTCGCCGCATCCCGAAGGTGGGTGGTACCGACGCACCTGGCAGTCTGACATCGCCGCCAACACAGACCACGCCGCAGCCGTCGGCGCCGACATGGACGAACACTCCACGGGCGTCCGTCCGCTCGCCTCGCTCATCTACTTCCTTCTGCCTGCGGGAGAGGCGAGCGACTGGCACGTGGTCGACGCCGACGAGGCGTGGCTCTGGCACGGCCCCGGTGCGGTGACGCTTGAGCTCGGAGGCAGCGGCGCAAAGCCCGACAAGGAGCACGCGACACAGGTCACCCTTGACGTCGGCCCGAACGAGACCCAGGGACATTTCGTCGTACCCGCAGGCGTCTGGCAGCGAACCATCCCCACGGACGAGGACGCGCTGGTTTCTTGCATGGTGAGCCCCGGCTTCGTCTACTCTGGCTTCACGCTGGCCGTGGAGTAAAGGAGCTACTCCCCGCGCACGAACCTGCGCGCGGTGCCAAGCGTTACCTCGGCCGCAAGATGGGCCGTAGAGACGAGGTCATCCACCTTGTTGTCGAGCTCCTCATAGGCCTCGCCGCACACGTTGCTGATCGAGCGGACGGCAAGAAACGGAACGTCCGCCCGCGCGCACACCTGAGCCGCGGCAACGCCCTCCATCTCCTCGCAATCAGCGAGGTAGTTCCTGCGTATGCTCGCAAGGATCTCAGGGTCGGTCGAGAAGAGGTCACTTGTGGCCACGGTGCCCGTCGTGTACCGTGGCGCGTGGGACGTCAACGTACCGTAGGATGCCGCGCATCCCTCGTCTCCACCCTCGCGGATGGATGCGACGCGCACGAAACTCCGCGAGGAGAGCTCCTGCTCGGCAAGACGGACGAGATGCTCGTCAGACGGAAAGCTCGTGAGGTGGGGCGCGGACTCCGCGATGATCTCCATGTCGGAGTCAAGGCACTCGAGGCGCTCGCCCACGACGACGTCGCCCGTGCCGATTCGGGGGTTAAGGCCGCCCGCGATGCCACTGAACACAAACGCGTCGGGACCAAAGCGGTCGATGAGGAACTGAGCGGCTGACGCGGCGTTGATCGTACCCATGCCGCCACATGCCGCGACGAGGCGCGCNCCCTCCAGGTCCCGAACCGCATAGTCGATACCAAACTCGGAGACGACGGGGTCTCCCTCCATGTCGAAGAAGACGGAGGACTCCTTCTGCAGGGCTCCCAGCACCGCGATTGTCATCGTCATGGCTTCTCTTTTCGTCCGTGGTTGACGTGTGTCAGTATATCCAACTGATTTCCAACCGCACCATATAAAAGCCCTTAGATAACAGCAGCGTAAACACCGTCTGAATACCGCCCTCGCCTGATATACTCCTGATGATGGGAAGGGAAGTAGGGAACCCTCACACGAACAATCAGCTTTGCATCTGTATTCGGACGAATGGACCCGAAGGGAAACTCTCATGGACTCCAGCCACACTTTCATCATCAGCAGGCGCCAGATGCTCGCCTTTAGCGCCTCCGCCCTCGCCACCGTCGGCCTCGCGGGCTGCGGCTCCACCAGCAGCTCGAGTTCCGACACCTCAAGCTCCACCGCCTCCGATGACGTCACCCAGCTCACCTATGAGAAGGGCAAGCTCACCGCCGCCACCGGCAACCCCGCTTTCACCCCTTGGGTCATGAACGACGATCCCGCGTCCGGCGAGGGCTTCGAGGCGGCGCTGATCTACAAGCTCGCCGAGAAGATGGGCTTCTCCGATGACGACGTCACCTGGGTTCGCACGACCTTCGACGAGGCCTANGCNCCTGGCGANCACGACTGGGACNTCAACNTCCAGCAGGTCTCCATCAACGAAGACCGCGAGAAGGCCGTGGACTTCTCGCCTGCGTACTTCCGTCCCACTCAGGCCGTCGTCCTGCGCAAGGACAACACGTACGCCTCCGCCAAAGCGTGCTCCGACCTCGCCAACGCCACCATCGCCGTCATGGTCGGCACCACTGCCTATGACTACGTGAAGAGCCTCATCAAGGGTGGCAGCGANNNCGGAATCGACGTCTANGACGANAACTCCGTTGCCGCCCAGGCAGTCACCTCCGGCCAGTGCGANGCNCTNGTCACCGACACNCCNCAGGCCGTCTACATGGTCGAGTCCTCGCAAATCGATAACGGCGTCGTCATCGGCCAGATTCCCGGCACCGAGGACGAGTATGGCCTAGGCATCACCCTTGCCAAGGACTCCGTGCTGACCCCGTACGTCACGACGGCCATGAACGCCCTCATCGATGATGGCACGGTTCAGGAGCTCCAGGATAAGTGGCTCGCCGAGTACACCACCGACGTTCCTACGCTCACCGCGTAAGGTCTCCAGAAGCGGCCGGATGACCCCATGTCCTCCGGCCGCTTTTCGTTTCTTCAAAACGTGTCGCAACGCGACCCATGGCACTNNAGAAGGTGGCCTGCTGGATGACGGACGTTACCCATGACGGCGTCAGTGACGTCGAGCTAAAGCGCGAGGAGTACCGCAAGAGGGAGAACATTCGCTCCGTCATCAAGAGCATCGTCTCCACGATCGTATTCGTCGCCATTGTCGCGCTGACGCTTCACAACTCTCCCGGCTGGCCCAAGGTCAAAGAGTCGTTCTTCTCGCCCGACTACTTCATGCAGGCGTGGCCCCAGGTCTTGGACGGCCTCTGGCTCAACGTTCGCGTGCTCGGCGTCGCGCTGGTGGGCGTTGCCGTTCTCGGCACCACCCTCGCCCTGATTCGAATCACGACCTCGGCGATCATGTTTCCCTTCCGNGTGGTNGCGCGCTTCTACACCACGGTCATGCGTGGCATCCCGATGCTCGTCGTTCTCTACCTCATCGGCTTCGGCATCCCGGGGCTCGGCATCTTCGGTCGCGTCGACAAGGCGGTTCTCGGCACCGTNGCCGTCGTCATGTCGTACTCGGCCTACATCGCCGAGGTCCTTCGCGCCGGCTTCCAGGACGTCCATCCGTCGCAGAGAGCCTCCGCCCGATCTCTCGGCCTGACCTCCGGCCAGACCATGCGCCTGGTCATCATCCCGCAGGCGCTGCGCAAGATCGCCCCGGCCCTCATGAACGACTTCATCGCCATGCAGAAGGACGTCGGCCTGATCTCGACGCTGGGCGCCGTCGATGCCGTCCGCGCCGCACAGATCGTGGTGGCCAAGACCTACAACTTCACNCCNTACGTGGTCGCGAGCCTGCTCTTCATCATGATGAGCGTCCCCTTCATNNTGCTCAACGACTGGTANTCCGCCAAACTGCGTTCGCGCGAACAGACGGGTGGCATGGTCTGATGGCTGACACGATGCAGAACGACCGCACGGCCATGGCGCCGAGCGACGAGAAGGTTCTGAGAATCGACGGCGTGGTTAAGCGCTTTGGCGACAACCTCGTCCTCGATCACGTCTCCTTTGACATACGCAAGCATGAGGTCGTCGCACTGCTCGGCCCCTCCGGCTCTGGCAAGTCCACGCTCATGAAGTGCGTCAATCTGCTTGAGCAGGTCGATGACGGGCAAATCTGGCTGGGCGACACCGACATCACTGACCCGCGCATCAACCAGGACAAGTCCCGCTCGCGCATNGGCGTGGTCTTTCAGCAGTTCAACCTCTTCCCACATATGACGGTTCTGAACAATGTCACGCTTGCGGTCCGCAAGGTCCACAAGTGGGATCGCACCCGTGCCGAGGAGAAGGCCATGGGTCTTCTCAAGCGCATCGGCATGGAGCAGAAGGCCCGCGAATATCCCGACCGCCTCTCAGGCGGCCAGCAGCAGCGCGTGGCAATCGCGCGCGCCCTCATGACCGACCCAGAGCTCCTGCTGCTTGACGAGATAACGTCCGCACTCGACCCCCTGCTGGTCGGCGAGGTCCTCGAGATGGTCTCGGAGCTCAAGGACCAGGGTGCCACGATCCTCATGGCAACCCACGAGATGGACTTTGCCCATAGCGCCGCCGACCGCATCACGCTGCTCAGGCACGGCAGAATCGTCGAGAACGGCTCTCCCGCCGACGTCATGGACAACTCCTCCGACCCCGAGACCCAGGAGTTCTTCCACAGCTATCGCTCGTAGCGTTTTTACAGGGGCAAGCTCCCAAGGCCGACGAATCTCCGCAACGGTGTCGAGCCGCCGTGGACTGCGAGTTTCTTTGGATATGCGACTTCGTTCGTAATGCGACCCCGTTCCGGCGGGATTGACATATCCAAAGAATTACTCGGGATGCCGTCTCGCGTGCCCCTTAGCCAGAGGTTGCAGATAACGACACTATTTTGTGAGCTTGTGATAAGTAATGTCGTTATCTGCAACCTCTGGCTAAGGGGCACATGGTATGGTACCGATTTTGGCGTTAGGGGTGCACGTGACCCAAGCCGTACGAACGATGAGACACCCGCCGAGAAGCCCGCTTGCCCCACAATTCGACTAAACTCAACGTCCAAGGTTCATCAACGCGGGAGGGACATTCGCATGGGCAAGACCAAGGTGTACATCGACGGCCAGAGCGGGACCACCGGTCTCCAGATCTACGACCGCATTGGCGCGCGAGATGACCTCGATCTTTTGCGCATCGACGACGACAAGCGCCATGACACAAACGAGCGTCGTACGTTTATCAACGCCGCTGACGTCGTCTTTCTCTGCCTGCCTGACGAGGGTGCCATCGAGGCNGTCTCTCTCGTAGAGAACCCCGAGACCTGCATCATCGACGCCTCGACGGCCCATCGCACCGCCAATGGCTGGACCTACGGCTTCCCCGAGCTCTCCGCCGAGCAGCGCACGGCCATCGCCGCAAGCAAACGCATCGCCAACCCGGGCTGCCATGCCACGGGTCTCATCTCCACCACGGCGCCACTCGTACGCATGGGCATCATGCCCGCCGACTATCCCGTTACCTGCTATTCGCTCACGGGCTACTCGGGCGGCGGCAAGAAAATGATTGCCAGCTACGAGGCGCAGGACCGTCCCGCATCCCTTGGCGCGCCGGGCATCTATGGCCTCTCGCTCGCGCACAAGCACCTGCCCGAGATGCANAAGGTCGCAGGNCTNGCNTNNCCNCCCGTGTTCATGCCCNTCGTCGNCNNCTACTACAAGGGCATGGCCACCACCATCATGTTGCAGAGTCGCCTCCTCAACGGCATCCCCAGCGCCGAGGAGATATGCGCGCGCCTTCAGGAGTACTATGCCAGCGAGCACTTCGTGAGCGTGCTCCCCTTTGGCACCAATGCCTCAACGCTCTATGCCAACGAACTTGCCGGTACCAACCACCTGCGCATCGTTGTATGCGGCAACGATGACCGCGTCAGCGTCACGGCACTCTTCGACAACTTGGGCAAAGGCGCCTCTGGTGCCGCCGTGCAGAATATGAACATCGTTCTCGGCCTAGACGAGACGATGGGTCTGGAATAGACGCTTGCTACAGATCTCGATAGTCCACGAGCTTCAGGTCTTTCTGGCCCTCGAGCCACGTGCGCAGCTCGGGATCGATGAGGGCATCGACCTCCTTCGTGCGATCCACCGTGAGCGAGGAGTTCTCGAGGATAAAGTTGTCCAGATAGCCGGGGTGACAGACGAAGACCACGGTCTCGCCGTCAACCATGCCCTCGGCTGCCTCCCTGATTGCTGCCGTGGGATCATATCCGGGCTGCATAGAACGCATGATCATGCGCACATCGGTAGAACCGCAGCGCACGACAGCTGTTGGGTCAAACGAGCAGGGCTGCTCCTTGAGGCCATTTTTCTCAGCCACATGAGTAATGGCCCGCGTGAGGTTGTTTGACATGACGGCATGCGCCTCGAAGTAGGCTGGCTCTCGACCGACGATCTCACGAAAGCGGCTGAGCTGCGCCTCGATCTCCATGACCGCCTCCTCAAAGACGACGAAGTCGTAGCCCTCCTTGTAGCAGGCGCGGTAGGTGCGACTTGACTTGAAGGTCCCGTCCTCCTGGAGAAGACTTGGGATGCGTGCGGGCTCTGCGCACGGATTTCCCAGGCAGACGTTGGTGTGCTGACCGATGGCAATGTCATTGTCGCCAAGCCACGCGAAGCCCCGCTTTGCCTCCGGCATGTTAGGCATGAGACCCACGGAGCGCACAAGGCCTTCTCGCACGCTCCGCACGAGACCGAGGTCGACCGCGAAGGAGTATCCGAGGTCATCTGCGCGAATGAGTAGCTGCTTCATGGCTCTTCTCCCTTGGTTGGGGCCGCACGCTCCATTGTATGCGTGCGGCCCCGAAGTCTTCGAACGATACGCTGGATGCGCTAACGCCGTTCTATGCCGCGAGCTTGGCAGCCTCCGCGGTATTCTTATCATCCTCGAGCTGCTGGGACGTAAACCCAAAGAGATAGGTCACCACGGCAGAAACACCAAATGCCGCAAAAGATGCAACGCAACCCCAGATGAGGTTTCCGGTACCTCCCGCAGGGAAGGCGACCAGTCCCAGGATGTTAGTCGCGCCGAGGACATAGCAGGTAACGCCAAAGATGCCGGCGATCAGGCCGCCCACCGCGCCGCCGACGACCATGCCCGAGAGGGCACGGGTGTACTTGAAGCCGCAGCCATAGAGGGCAGGCTCGGTCACGCCACCAAGAAATCCAGAGAGAAAGTAGCCTAGGTTTGCACCCTTTGCGTCGGGGTCCTTGAGACGCAAGAAGGCCCCAAAGGCCATTCCCCAGGTTGCAAACTGGGCGATACCGCCGCCGACCATAACGCACGCCTCGGATCCGGCGGTGAGAATCTGAGTGATGCCAAGGGCAATCAGGACCTGGTGCATGCCCGTCATGACGAGGAACTCCCAGAACGCGGCGATAACCACGAGGGCAACGATGGTGACAATACCACCCGCACTGCCAAGGTTGAAGAGCGTCACGCCGAGGAAGCCGCCGAGGATGGAACCAATGGGAGCCAGAATGCAGAGACCCACGGGGACCATGACGAACATGGTGAGGAACGGAACGAACACGGTTGCCAGCATGTCAGGGATGACTTTCTTGAAAAACCTTTCCACCTGCCAAAGCACGGGAATGCACAGGATGATGGGCAGGACCGTAGTGGAGTAGTTGTTAACCACAGCGGGAATGCCATAGATGGCGGTCGTGGTCGTACCTGCGGTAGCGAGGCCAATGAGCGTCGGAGCAATCAGCACGCCACCCATCATCATCCCGAGCTGTTGAGAGGCACCGAGCTGTTTTGCTGCCGACCAACCGAGGTAGATGGGCATGAAGTAGTATCCGGCATTGTAGAGCCACGTGTAGAAGAGGGTGTAGATCTCGGAGTCCTCAGCCCAGAGGTTGAGCATTCCCGGACCCGCCACGACGGCGACGGTACGAAACATTGCTGCGCCCATCATGAGGGGGATGAGACCCACCATGGACTTGGAGAGATAGTTCAGGATGTTCCGCCCGATCTTCTTGGGCGTAAGCTTCTCCTTGGTGAGGCCTGCGTCGAGGTTCTCGTCGATTGAACCTCCGCCCTTCACTCCCAACTTGATGAGTGCCTCATACACCTTGGGTACGTTCTGCCCAATGATGACCTGATATTGGCCGCCAGACCACTGTGCGCCAAGAACACCCTTGATGGCCTTCATCTTGCCGTCGTCGGGAATGGACTCGTCCTTGAGGTTGATGCGCAGTCGCGTCATGCAGTGCGTCGCACTGGTGACATTCTCGGTGCCGCCAACGGCCGCAAGCACGTCTCGGGCGATTCTGTCGTTATCTGTTGCCATCGCTCTTCCCTTCATGCAAAAGCCCCTACGGATAGATGCGAAGGCTTAGTGCGCATGTGTTCTGGAAGAAGTGGCGGGGAAACATGAAAAAACTCCCGAACCGCTACCGCAACGAACGGGCCCTTGGACCTTCGCTGCCTTGGTAGTGCCTCGCGGAGTCCGCTGAGTAACACCCAATGCAACTGAAATCTATCACCTAGGCCCTCGGCCTGTCAATGACAAACCTCGGAATCTTCCAGCGCACGAGAATAGACGCGATGCACATGGAGAATGAGGTAGGCCCTCTCCTCTTCGCCGAGCTCTGTCTGATAGGTATCGCTGATAAGCTGGGAGATTTCGGTAGCACAGGCCGTAGCCTCGGGATACTCTTCGGAAAGCATGGAATAGAGGTCGGAGTCACTGGTCTCGAAAGGCTTTCCCCCAACGACGCGCTTGATGAGATAGCGCACGTGCGTGGCAAATCTCGCATAGTCGAACGAGTCTCTCGGCACCTCGATGTTAAGTCTTTGCTCGACAGTCAGGGTAACCTTGTCGATAAGGCGTTCCATGCGCCTCTCGTCAAGAGTCCTTTTCTCGCTCAGGCTCACCGAGCTCCCCACGATCGAAAGCGCAATTCCCACTGCCTCGCTGCGTGGAAGCTTGACCTGGAAGGTACGCGAGATGCCATTGACGCAGAGCTCACCAAGCCTGTATTCGACCGGATAGGTCTGCTCGACGTCATAGGCAAGAGGCATGGTGATAATCATGTGCTCGCGAGCACGTTTGATAGCAAAGGAAATGTGATCTGCAAGCGTGACGGGCAGGTTTGGGGAAAGTGGATGGGATACTTGACTGCGTACGATATCAGAGAACTGAGCGGCAAACTCCAGCTCTTTTGCAGGCAGCTCCTCGATGAGGGCCAGGTATCTCTTATCGATGCCATAGAAGGTCCGTACGATGTCGGAGAGGTCGACCTCGTGCGGCATGGTGCCAAATCCGACGCCATTGCCGAGCGCGACGACCTCATGGCCCCTCGCATCTATGCAGACGGCCGCATTGTTGTTAATCTTCCGAATCGCACGCACTGCTGTCCCCCACAACCAGTCAATGTCCAATCGCGCCCGTCGATGAGGACATTGTGACCGATTGTCGCCCCACGGATAGCATCATTTTCTGATGCAGCGACCAGTATTCGCATGCTCGGGGAGATTTCTTCGGCGCTATCCGCAGATGCCGTCAATCCAGTCGAACAGCTCAGCCTGATCATAATCGCCGCAATGGGGAATGCCCCAGGGAAGCGCGAAGTCAACGTCTACGCCCTGACCCTGCAGAATCAGCGCGAGGATGGCTGGAATGGCAAGCGAGGTGTCCCGATCAAAGGAGCCGTGACGTATCCTCCAGTGAGGTGCCAGGTCGGCCATGCCGACGCAGGCCACCGGGTTCATCATGCGCACGATCTCGGGCGAGGCGAGCTCCGACTCGACAGAGCTATGAGAAAACCCAAACGCCGAGAAGTGCCTGCCCTCTATGCGCTCGTCACCAAACTCTTCGTTCTCTGGACTGGAGAGGTCGAGCGCATCGAAGGCGGGTGTCGGCTTCATTCGTGTAATGGCACGGACATAGGCGTCCCAGTCGAGTGCGACAGCACGACCATCGCGAATGGTGAGCGCGCCCAGTCGCTCCACCTCGCTTCCCAGTGCCGCGAGGTCGGTAAGGCACTCTGCCGTGAAGTGGGTATCAAGCTCATGTTGGGCAGATTCGATCACGCGATCAATCATGTATTCGAGAAAGCTCCCCCGACCACCCTCGTCGAGCGTCAAGGCTCGTCCGCTCTTGTCAACAAGACCCAGGCTGTTGACGTAGGCGGGGAATAGATCTTTGAGCTCAGCCGAGAGGTTCATCTGCTCACTACTCATAACACCGTCGTCCGAGACGCGCCTAAGACCGCTGCCGGTCTTGATGTGCTTGGTGCGGTGATAATCGGCCAACTCGGAGAACTGCCACTCGTAGGCGGCGTCCGCATTCTCGAGGTTGTGAATGGGACAGTAGCAGCTCGAGGCGAAGACGTCATCGCGCGCGTCCGCGGCTCCGATCCTGTCGAGGTAGGGTTCATAGCTCGGGTCATTGCCCGTCGAACCTGCCAGCGCAGAGAGTGCCCCGCCCGCGCTGGTGCCGTTGGTGATGATGCGTTCCACATTGCCAGGAAGCACATCGGAGTTGTGACGAAGAAAGCGAATGATGGCCTTCATGTCAACGACGAGAGCAGGTGCGCGACCAACCTTGACACCACCATCCTCTCCGAGGAAGCTCGTGCTCCCTCCTTCGAAGAACTCGGTGCTCCTCGTGCCCGACGTGCGTCCGCGCACGCCTCCGGACACGACCACGCATCCGCGCTCGAGGGCCGTAAACAGCGTGTTGGGCATGCCAGTCCTCTTGTTTATCCCAGGCTCCTCCGCAGGTCCAGGCAGATATCCACCAACAGAATTGGGGAGAAACACTGGTGCCGTCTCAGCGTCATAACCGTTGACCGAGCCACCGACGAAAAATCCTTCGGGCACGAAGACGTTGAGGCGCTGTATGGGATCGACCGGACGGATGCAGTATGGAACGTCCACATATGCCCTGCAGGCAATGCTTCTGCCGTCGACAGCATAGGTACGGCCTTCGTAGTGTTCTCTGTTGATGCGCAGCATATCGAACATGTCTTCTCCTGGAGGGGGGACGAGGATTACGAGACATGGCAGGTTGACGACACACCGTCGCCAGCCTGCCATGAATGAACGCGAACGAACGGGCAAGTCTCAGTCAGGCAGGTACGACGCGATCACCCCAACCTGGCCTCTGCTAGTATCCGTACGGAAAGTCAACATAGGGAAAGCTCGTCGGAGCAGGCCTGGAGGGTGTGTAGCCGGCTAGGAATCTGGTTTGCCAGGGCCAAAGCTCGTAGGGAGTCATTTTCTCGCCAAACGCAAAACCTGCGGCAGGCTTGAGACCAGCCTCTTTTGCCTCATCGATGCTCTTGTTGATGCCGCGCGTGCTATATGTCTTGGTAAGGGTGACGGTCTCCCCGTCCACGGTCTTGTCCTCGGTCTGGTCGACTCGAGTCGTTGCCCATGCCGTCGTCCCAATGAGCTGCTGGTTACACTCGCCCTCTCCTGACGCATCATAGGCAGTGGCATCACCCTCATTGCTGGAAAGGGTTCCCTCTCCATCTGAGGACTCGACGAAGTACTGCTGCACCTCATCTTTCGTGATGCCCAGGGTATACGTCGCATTATTCATAATCTGGTCGACCGACGTGAGGTTAGAGAACCCGTAGTAGCTGTATGCGGTAACGGTACCATCGACGGTCACTCCTCCGCCACCCGTCTGAACCATGTACGCATAGACGCTGGCAATCTCAAAGGTCTCGCTCGCTTCCAGGTCGGACTCGGCAGCATCGATGCTCATCGTCGTGTAAACGGGAGTGTACGGCCAGTTCATGAAGGTAACGGCAACCTGCGTCTCGCTCACGGAAGGAAAGACCGTATACTCCGAGCTCTTGAGCTTATAGGAATCACCGTACTGACTGTGGAGCGTGACGCTGACGTTGTCTTGGGCAACGTAAGAGGCGTCAGTGCCCGTCGGCCAAGTGATGAAAAAGTCATTCGCATTACTTCCGCAGAGAATAGGAAGGTCGCCGTCTCCCTTCCAAGTCCACTGGACATCACTCGTCTGGGCAACGCCGGAGGAAGACTGTGCCGCCGTGGGAGTGGGTGTGCTGTCAAACGCCACGCCTCGGTCGGTTGCATCACGACCCCAGATGTACACCTGAACCGGGAATATTACGGCAGGAACCTCGGCACCGTCATACGTAATGCCGCTCACCTGCAGGTTAAAGGTATAGCATCCGTTTCCGTCTCCGCCAAAGCAACTCCACTCGCGTGTGCTGTTGTCATCCGTAATCTCGTAGTCGCCGGTATACCAGTTGATGTCATTCTCGGTCAGGGTGTAGTAGTACTTGCCGCCATACCAATCGCCGTCAACCTTTGTGGTAGTCAAGGTAATTTCGTCGACACCATAACCGTCGCCGGGAGCCACCGAGACGATTGCGGATTTGCTATTAATCTTACTATCATCCAAGTTGTCGCCAAGGTCGAATATGGCCTCACCTATGAAGCTGACTGCGTCGCCAGCGACAACGGTTCCCTCTGGGTAGGCAACGCGGTTGCCGGAGTCATCATAGTGATAGATGTCGATATCCCCAGGTCCAGAGGTCTTCTGTAGGGTTTTTTTAAGCGAACTCTTATTTCCCGTGTCAGCGGTACCGTACAGCGTGCTTGATACATGCAGGGTAACGTCCGTCTCCACCTTGGAGGAGCTCGACTCGGAACTCTGCGACGATGTTGCACACCCCGCAAGTCCCATACCCGCAAACGTTGCGCCAACCGCGCCCACGCCTTTCACGAATGTCCTGCGACTGACCTTCATCGTCCTCCCCTATCTGTGCTTGCGTTGTTTTATCTGCGAGACGGAACACCCGGTCTGAACCGTCTAGCCAGTCGGATGCCCTGGCGCTCGGCAACGGCTCTTCAAAAGACGAGACCGACCGAAGTTCGCTTGCCGTCCGACCCACCGGACCCAGAGGGCCTGTTAGAAAAATAGGAGCCTGCGTGCACGGGACCGATCTTCTGTGCACGCAGGCACGGAGAGGGATCAGAGCAGCTTCTTTGCCTGTCCGTCGTTATACATGAAGAGCTCGGCCACGAACGCGAAGATACAACCCACGGCCACACCGATGCAGTACTTGACGAGGTCGTCCATTCCTCCGGCGGGGTTCATGAAGTTGGGGAACGAGAAGAGGCCGCTACCGCCGAACATGTAGATCTTGGTGCCGAGAAGGCCAAGCACCGCACCACCAACGCACCCGGCGAGAATATTGAGGTACAGCTCTTTCTTGAGCGGGATGAGCACCGAGTACATGAGGGGCTCACCAACACCGCAGATCTGGGAAAGGGTTGATGGAAGTGCGAGGTCGAGGACCTTCTGGTTCTTATGGCGAGCAGCGCACACGCAGATGGCGAGACCCTGTGCCATGCCGATCATGGGGCCGATGCTGCCGCAGGCGAGCATGTAGTCAAATCCAGTCGCCGCAATGGTCGAAAGGCCGAGGGCGATGATGACCCAATGCAGCCCGAACATAACCAGGATTCCAAAGCCGCCACCGATAATCGCGCCGGCGACGACACCACCAACGACCGGGATGTTATAGAGGAAGCTCACGAACGCGGAGATGCAGCCGCACAGGAGCATCGACAGCGGACCAATAACGAGATAGGTCACAACCGCAGTTACGAGCAGCACGATGATGGGCGTGAAGATGCCGCGGACCGCAGCAGGGAGAGACTTCTTCAGGGCCTTCTCGAGTTTGGCGGCAAAGTAGACGGCGATGATGATGGGGATGACGCTGGAGGTGTACCCACTGCCCGGCATGACAATGGGAATGCCGAGGAACGTGTTGTAGTAGCTCATCTCGAAGACCGTACCAGAAAAGACGGTTCCGGCCACGCTGAGCGTGGTCCCGATGTTGACCATCGTTGGGTAGACGAGGGTGGCACCGATGGCCGCGCCAAGGATCTCGTTCATCTTGAACTTCTTGGCGGCAGTGAAACCGAGGATGATGGGCAGGAAGTAGTAGAAGGCATCACCGATGGAGTAGAGCAGCATGTAGGCACCGCTGTCCGCCGTAACCCATCCGAGGGTGAGAGAGAGCGAGGTGAGACCCTTGATGATGCCTGCTGCGGCAAGAACGAAGAGCGTTGGCGCAAGGACACCAGAGATAGTGCCCATCAGGCTGTCGAGCATGCTGTGCTTGCCGAGTTTCTTGTCCTCCTCAGCCGCCTCGTCATCCTCGACCACACCCCCTGCGAGGCCAGTCTTCGCAATCACGAAATCATAGGCCGTATCAACGTCAGTACCGATGACAACCTGGAACATCCCGCCAGCTCTCAGGACCTTAATCACGCCATCGAGCTTTGCGATTGCATCCGCATCGGCCTTGCCCTCGTCTTTTAGAACGAAGCGCAGGCGGGTAATGCAGTGCGTCACGGAATCGATGTTTCCCTTTCCGCCAATCAAACGAAGTATTTCGTCTGTGGTCGCATCATAGTCGACTGCCATGATGACCCCTTCCTCTTCTGTCCGTCCCGCTCCCGCGAGGACCTTGACGTTGCGTGAATAGAATATACGACTAGATTTTCCTTTTGTAAATATTAGTTTTACACAAGTTTGAGACTTACCTTGCTGTTTGAGTGCAGATGCCTTTCGCTGCCATGATTGGCCTCATGAATTAAATATAATATTCATATAGTTGCTTGACACGAGGAGTGAGTCGGAGGCACCTGATGAACGTCATGGAGACTATGGAGCAGCATAAGGTTGATTTCACACCCAACGATCAGCTCATCTACGACCACGTCATCAAGAATCCCGAAGAGATCGTCTCTCTCACGACCAGCCTGCTCGCCGAGAAGTGCGGCGTCTCGCAGCCAGCGCTCTCGCGCTTTGTAAAGGGCCTCGGGTATGCACGGTATCAGGACTTTCGCACAGACTTCGTCGCCATGCTCGCCCAGCAGCGAGGGCGTCGGACTGGCGTGGGAGGACACCTCGATTATTTCTCGACCATCTACCAAGTGCTTCCGCGACTCGAGGGGCTTCTCACCGACGAATATCTACGTGAGCTCGCAGCATACGTGAACTCGTTTGACAGGGTTTTTGCCACGGGCGTGGCAAAGAGCGGACAGCCGGCCTTCCTGCTCGAACAGCTAATGTTCAAGACAAACCGCTTCTTCCATGCCGTTCCCGCTGACCTCTTGGGAGAAACCTGTGACTCCATGGGCGAGAGGGACCTGCTCATCATCTTCTCGCTAAACTGCAGACATGCTTCGTTCGAAGCGCTTGATGGGACGGACGGCAAGATTCTGCTTGTCACCACCGACGGCGCGACAAAGCAGGATAGGTTTGCCGACAAGCGGATCGTACTCCCCTACGCTCCGCCCAACCCCGAGGAAAGCGCTGTCTCACCTGTCATGTTTGATATGCTTGTCGAGCTTCTCTGCGGTTATCTCGTGCTGGAATAGACAAGAGGAAAGCAGGGTGTGAAATGTGACCAACCCTATTTCCCCTTGCGCCATCTACTCGACCGCCATCTTCTCCTCGCAGAGCAAGGCAAATCCGACGTAGTCCTTCTCGAGGTGGCAGCCCTTTGAGGCCTTTCTTCCATCCTCGATCACGGTGCGCGCATTATCGTAGAGGCCCTCCGCGATGAGGGCAGCAGCGACTTCCTGCGCGAAGAGGGTTCGAGTCTGACTGCTGTGCTTTCCCGTGCTCCATTCGTCATATTCGGATACGAGACGATCGGCGTTGTGCTTGCGACGGTACCTCTTGAGAATTGGCCTGCACGACTGATTGACGTCGGCTTCGTCGCTCTCGATGCGGTGGCTCGCCCGCCAAGCGGGCAGGATAACACCAAAGACGGGCACGCCGACCGCCACCGTCATCGTGGAGATAAGGGGATTGACCCCGCACACCACAGAAAGAAGCAGGTACGATCCCACGAAAAGTACGACGAGCTTTAGGATGAACAGCACGTTGCCGCGCCTCATACGCACCTCCTGCGAAAAGTTGCATCAAACCATCAGCAGGCTAACGCGGCTTCGAGACAAACGCATACGGTATTTTTTCCGCTGTTAGGAATAAGATGGCGGCTAGCTGCAGGTACCCTAGCGCAACGATTCGTTGGACTTTGGTACCTGCAAGAAAAGCGACTTTGGTACACCCCTAAAACCTGTCTACCAGCAGATACCCTAGCGCAACGATTTGTTAGGGTAAGGTACATCCAGTTGTGGCCGTACCAAAGTCCCTTAGTACCGAGGCCAAACGAATAGTTGAGCTTTGGTACCGACACAGATCGCGGTCGCCAGCAGCGGGCCAGCCACAAAAAACGCCCGCACCGGGATGCCAGTGCGGGTGCCGTCATGCGTGGCGAGCGTTACCCCTCATTGGGCGTAGCCAAGCATCAGGGCAAGAACAAGTGCAAGTCCAGACTCAAGGCTTTTCGTCTCAATCCATTCCTCGTACGTATGTGGACTTCCGCCACGAACGGTTCCTATCGTATTGGCAGCAATACCCATGGACAAAGGTATATTTGAGTCCGTCGAAAATGGAGAGTGATCTGGTTCCATATCTAGGATCTCTCTAATTGCATCATCGCTCTTTTCGGTGAACTCGTTAATAATTTCGTTGTCGAGCTCTCCGTTGCCTGGACGAATACCCAACGTCTTAAGCTCTATCGTCACCTCTGGACCTGAATACCGTGCAAGAATCTCGTCAAGATACAGTCGCATGTACTCTAGAGAAGAGTCGAGTGACGAACGATACTCGTAGAGCATGTCGGCGCTTTCTGCAATAGAATTTATCGTTGTTCCTCCAGCGATAGTTCCTATGTTGAAGGTAGTTTTGGGGCCCAGCGGTAGCTCAACCTCATAAAGGCCCTCTATCACATCCGCTAACACCTTGATAGCACTTAGGTTTCCAAAGTCCACGAATGAGTGCCCGCCCGTTGTCTTGCAGGAGATACGAAACCTGTGAGAACCCACGGCATCGTTAGTGCACTGACCGAAATATCCATCAAAGGAGCGATACTCAGTGATGCGGTTCCCATAGCGTTGAAATAGCGCCTTGGTTCCGTCTAGATTTCCAAGACCCTCCTCGCATGAATTGGCAACAACGAGAACCGAATGCTCGGTTGCAACAGAATTAGTTAAGAGATATTTTGTTGCCATAAGAAGGTTCGTTAGGTTTGCAGTGTTATCGCCAACTCCTGGGGCTCGAAGTACTCTGCCGCCGTCCTCCTCCTCAAGCGGAAGCGCGCCCGTATCGTCGAAGGCGATATCCATATGGGCAGCAAAAACTACAATAGGACGGCACCCGTCATCGTTGATATGACAGATAACGTTTTTTGTAGAATCGACCTCAACATGCTGCGCGCCAGCACGCTCGAACCAGTCGCGGACAAAACGAGCCCGTCGTTCCTCGTGGTGACTCGGCGCAGGAATCTGTGCAAGAGTTCGCAATAAATCGAGCTCTTCAACCTGAGCGGAGCGGGCATATCGCAACGCAATGTCTTTTATCAAAGATCTCATAACCATTTCCTTGCTTTCTCTATTTCGGCGATACACATAGGACGGCTATGCATAACTATCTGTATATCTTTGGCTACTATTTTCTCGGCTGAATACAAAAACGCCCGCGTCAGTTCCCCGACACGGGCGTTTTCCGTGAGTAGAGCACGCTATTCCGCGAACCCCTTCTCGATTGTCTCTGCAAGCATCATTACAGCCTCACGCTCATCGAAACCCTCAGCGGAGAGTTCAATCTTTTCTCCCCTCTCCAGGTTAAGGCCCAGCACCTTGATGATGGACTTTGCGTTCACGAAGTCACCATCGACACTCGTTGCCCGAATCCAAATGTCACTGGAGAAGGTCTGTGAGAGTCGGACAAACACAGCAGCCGAGCGCGCGTGCAATCCCAGCTCGTTAGTGATAGTGGTCACTTTCGAGAACATGGCGCCCCTCCCCTCGAGAACAATGTCAGCTAACCATTCGAAAGGTCCGCTCCGTTGGTTGCGATGACCTTTTTGTACCAGTAGAAGGACTTCTTTGGACTGCAGTCGTAGGTTCCGTTGCCGTAATCATCTCCGTCAACATACACAAAGCCATAGCGCTTACGCATCTCGGACGTGCCAGAGGATACCTCATCAAGAGGACCCCACGTCGCATAACCGAACACGTCGACGCCATCCTTGATAGCTTCGCCCAGCTGTTCAATATGCGCCCTCAGGTACTCGATGCGATAGCCATCATCGATGGTTCCATCGGCATTGACAGCATCCTCAGCACCCAGTCCGTTTTCAGCGATAAAAATAGGCAGATGATATCTGTCATAGATGTGGTTCAGCGTGATACGAAAGCCTGTCGGGTCGATGGGCCAACCCCACTCCGAAGTCTTGAGATAGGGGTTCTTAATGCTGGTGACAAGGGATCCCGAAGGCTTTGGCACTGACTCGCCTTTGTAGCGCATGATATAGGTCATGTAGTAGCTGATCGAAACGAAGTCGACAACTCCTTCTTTCAGAATCTCATCATCGCCGGGTTCCTTCTCAATCGTAATGTTGTTCTCGTCGAAGAAGCGCTTGATGTAGTAGGGATACTCGCCCTTAGCCTGAACATCTGTGTAGAACCAGTTGAAGTGATCTTCGAAGAGAAGCTGAAGCTGGTCTTCTGGCTTAGGAGTCTCGGCGTAGTTCTCAAGGCGACAGAGCATGTTGCCGATTTTTGCATCGGAATCGATTTCGTGTAGACGCTTTACTGCCTTTGCGCTGGCAACCATCTGGTTATGAGATGCCTGATACTTCATCTGCCACTTATTCGTATAGGGATTGCCTGTCCCGTCATCAGGCAGCACGACTCCACAACACGTGAAGGGGTTTGTGAGAACATTGTTTATCTCGTTGAAGGTAAGCCAGTACTTGACCTTCCCCTTGTAGCGAGTAAAAACCGTCTCTGCATAGTGCTCGAAGGCATCGACCGTGTGACGGGAGAGAAATCCCTTGTGTTTCAAAGCAAGGTTGAGCGGAGTATCGAAGTGGCAGAGCGTAACGAGCGGTTCCATGCCTAGGCGGTGACACTCGTCAAAGACCGCGTCGTAGAAGGCTAGTCCCTCCTCATTGGGATTTTCGTCATCGCCGTTCGGGAAAATACGTGACCACGAGATGGACATCCTAAAAACTTTGAAGCCCATCTTTCCAAGCATTCCGAGCTGTTCTTTGTAACGATGATAGAAGTCAATACCCCGACGTTTGGGAAGGTTGTACTTGTCAGGACATTCGAGCATGTCGTTGAGCATATCAAGCGTAGCCGCATTGTGCGGAAGGGGCATTCCCTCATAGCCTCTATTGTTCTCCCTAGCAATGAAAGGAGCGAAGTCTGATGTCGCAAGTCCACGTCCACCCTCGTCGAAAGCACCCTCTATCTGATTTGCTGCAGTGGCACCGCCCCAGAGAAAACCTGCTGGAAATGGCGTTTCGGTCGTTGTCATAACGTGCTCCTAACATATGGCAGCCATGCCTGCCACAAAATCGAATAAAACTGGATGGGACGTCAAAGCAAGAGATGCTACTTTTCCAGGGTTGTCGTATGGAGCGCCTTAACCACCGGAATCATCTTCTCGAGCATGTGAAGCTCGGCGTCGATAGTCATAAGCGTGTCTTGGGCGTGCACGAAAAGAATGGAGTAGTCAATCTTCTCACCAGAGACCTGGCGTTGAATCATGCCAGTCTGGGCATTGTGTGCAAGCAAAATCTTTTTGGTCGCAGACTTTATGTCAGCATCTGCAGCATCAAAGTCAAATTCGGACAGATGATCAATTGCAGTATCGATAAAGGTGCGAGCGTCTCCAGCATTCAGGATAACCTGCATAGCAACCATGCTGAGCTCGTCATCTTCCATTTGCCTTTCCTTTCTCAGTAGGATTGTCCAGTCGAACCCGACCAGTAGGAAAATCATACTTTTAAATTATTTACTAAGCGCTGACCTCGTCGGGGGACTCTGCTTCCATCTCAGCCTTCCTCTCCTTCTTGGCCTCATTGCGATCATAAGCCTTCCAGAATGGGAACCAGATAAGTGTTGCAAGAAGCAGATTTACGCAGACCAGAATTGCATTCCTGATATCTCCGTTGGAGAGGACATAAGCGGAGACAGCATTGGGAAGGTTGTTCATTGCGAACATCTGAACGTGCATACCCGCCCAGCCAAAGTTCAGCCAAATCCATGCGTTTGCAGGAAGGACAATTGCCTGAATTAGCATAGGAATGAACATATACGGGTTATCGACGACCGTGGAGAAGAAGAGCGGCTCATTGATGTTAAAGAGAGACGGGACAAGCGTCGCTTTTCCAAGCATTTTGTTTTTCTTTGACTTGGAAAACATCATCATGATTGCCAGGGGCAGCGTATTGCCTTCGCCGCCAATCATGTAGTAGCGAGACAGCCCATAGGCATTGATGTTGGTGACGGGAAGCCCCGCCGCAAAGTTGGCTGCGTTCGCTGCAATAGCTCCCTGCGTGATTGGAAGAGTAATTGGAGTAAAGCACCAGCCAGAAACGCCGAAGAAGTAGAACATGTCCATGACCAGGCCGATGATGACAACCCCTGGAAGGGTTTGGGCAAAGTTGGTGACCGGCGAAAGAATGAGCCCGACAACCGTGAAGAGATCGAGGTTCAACAGGAAAGTGATGATATAAGCAGCAAGTAGCGAGAGCAGCACGCCAACGATAGTGTCAAACCAATTCTTGACAAAATCAGGAACAAGACTGTCTTCGGAGAAGAACGTCTTTGTTGCAAATGCCTTGAAAATGGCACCGACCAGGACGCCGACGACCATTGCGGTGAACATGCCACCCGAACCGAATTTCCACATCGTAAATACCGTGCCATCATCAGTGGTGGTCGGATTCATGCACATCATATAGGCGCCGATGCTCGAGAATCCCGCCATGAGCGATCGATCCTTGCGCTCCTCACGAACCATAGCGTTGTAAGGGATGATGAAGGCAACAAACATGCCCACGAGACCAAACGAGTAAGTCGAAAGAGCCGTGATATCAGGAAGAACCGTTATCAACTTGCGAAGCAGGCTCCAGAGACTCGGAATTGCGCTCACCATGGTAAAAGGAACAATAATGAGAATTGCATCTGCGATGAGACTGAACCAATAGTTCTGAGTGACCCTGTTAGTGGCAGGAACGAGCTTGTTCTGAATCCAGTCTTGCATCTTGGATTGGCGCTCTTCCATGGCCGCATGCTTATCGTCGGTCATTACTTCACCTTTCTCTTCTTATTGAACATGCCAGAAATGTTCGAAAGCTACTACTCAGACTGAGCTAAGATAATGCCGTCTTTGATGATGTTCTCACCATCGAGGGACGCATAGTACTTGGGATTAATCGAGGTGACCTTGACGCCGTAGGAGCTCATTTTCTTCTGATAGTCAGGCACCTCAGCCGAAAAGTGCGGACCGAGCATGAGGATGTCGATCTTGTCCGCATAGTTCATGATTTCAGACTTGCTTACTGCCTGAATCGTGACGTTGATTCCCTTCTTCTTGGCAATCTTCCTCATGTTCGCTGCCATGAAGCCCGTCGAGGCTCCAATGCCACATGCGAGAAGAATGCGAATCGTCTTTTCATCACTCATGGCTATTACCTCCTTATATGCGCCGCGGCGCACTGATTACTATGCCGACGCCCGCGAGTGTCGATGATTGCTGGTTATGGAAAAGTACGTTGTGGTTCTTGTTTCCCTCGAAGCTATTCGGTTCTCAGCGTTCTTCGCGTTCTCTGCAGATGCGCCTTTCTCTGATTGCATACTCGCAGGAGCCCGAGCTTGCCGCGAATCGTCTTTTTTCCGCGTCGAGGAAAGGATGCTGAGCAAGACGTAGCATCTCACCTGCTATTTTTCCGCGTCGAGGAAAAAAGACGAGAGTTTCTTGGCTCAGGCTGGAACATGCGCACATGCTATCCTGAGGTAACGGCAGGTGACCACGGAGGTGCCCGTGTGAAGGAAGACCGGCGAAAGAGACTCGTCAGCGTACTCGAGAGCGCTGACTCCTGGGTCTCCGCAACGGTTCTCGCCAAGATGCTCGGCGTGAGTGAGCGCACGATACGAAACTATGTTTCTGAGCTCTCGGACGAGCAAGGCATCATCTCATCGAAGCTGGGATATCGAATTAAGGCCAGCTCGGGGGCAGTTGCACCATGCGCGAACAGACAAGATTCCGCCTCGGTCACGCAAGAGGATGACATGACCGCACGGACCAGCATGGTCCTCTCGCGTCTCATTAATGCAAAGACGCCGACCTCGCTCTTCGAGTTATCCGACGAGCTGGGCATAAGCGAGAGCACCTTCACCAATACGGTGCTCCCGGCGGTGCGCAGCGAGCTTTCCGCCTTTGACATCAAGCTCGTCAACCACGATTGGCACCTCTCGCTCAGGGGGTCGGAGAGAGATCTGCGCCGGCTTCTAGGACATGTCGCCACGCAGAACGTCTATGGCTACTTCACCTCGACGAAGACATTGGCCAAGATGTTTCCCGACTTTGACACCGACGAGATACTCTCGGAGCTCGTCGGCATCTGTCAGAGCTCCGAACTGCTGCTTTCAAACTATTCGCTCAATAATCTGCTCGTACACATACTCGTGATCATCATCCGCCTTGACTCGGAGAACGTCCTCGACGCCGCCGATGACCTCATCGACGTGAACGGGCTTCTCGAAAGAGTCCAACAACGTGACGAGATTCTGAGGTGCGCCAATAAAATCGCCAGCCTCTTCGAGACCAAATTCCATTGCACGATTCCCGAGCGTGACTTCCGACAGATTATCCTTCTCATCGCCCTCTCAACCGACCGAGGTGACTATGCGACGCTCAGTACCGCGAATGCCGCGCAGCTCATCGACCAAGAGTTCCTCGACAGCGTTCATAAGGTTGCGCGAGAGACGACCGACCACTATGGCCTCTCCCCGTTCAGCGATGACTTCCTCCTGCAGCTCACGCTCCACTCCTTCAACGCCTACCAGCGAGCCGTCTTCCATGTAGGCTGTCCAAATCCGATCGGCGAGCAGATCAAGCAGAGCTATGCTCCCATCTACGACATGGCGGTCTATTACACGCATCGTCTCCAGTCGCTCTACGACGTAGAGTTCTCCGAGGATGAGATCGCCTTCATCGCCTTTCATATCGGAGCTTACATCGAGAAGAACGCGGAGTCTGGTGACGCCATCAGCTGCGTGGTGGTGGTTGAGCGATACCATGACTTCTCTCGTACCTTCGCTCAGGCTCTGGAGACCTCGTTCGTCTCCGAGCTCTCAATCACCGACGTCATGAGCTATGACGACTACGTATCCGACCCCAAACCCTGCGACCTTCTCGTCACGACCATCGACCTGCCGGTAATCCACCCGTACAAGGTTCTTGTCGCCCCGCTTTTGGGTAAGCACGACATTCGTCGCATCCGCTCCGCCGTCGAGGGCATCAACGAGGACCGCGAGGTCGATCGAGCTCGCGCGTTTTTGCGCGGGCTCCTGAGCGACCGGCTCTTCTCACGAAACGTGGAACTTGCATCGTCCAGCGAGTATATCGACTACCTCGGCAGTCTTTGCCAGGACGCAGGCTGCATCGGATCTGACTTCATTCAAGACGTGAAGTTGCGCGAGCGCGTATCGAGCACCGCGTTCACGGACTGCCTAGCCGTTCCCCATTCCATTAACCAGTATGCGGAGCGATCGTTCGCCTGCGTGCTGCACAACGACAAGCCCATCCACTGGGGACGCGGAGCGGTCAACATCGTCATGCTCATCGGGCTCACCAGGGAGGACATGCATCACTTCACGGAGGCGTTCGACATCATCATCGACCGCTTCACGACGATGAGAACCACGGCGATAATCATGCGGAGCGATACATTCGAAGAGTTTGCGAGCGCGCTCGTAGACGGCCGCTAGAAACTGGCCGCCCGTTAGATCTGCGGGCGCATGTGTATGAAACGTGCAGCCCTTTGACGGCGATTCAACATATCGCGGATATCGCTAACATGAACAGTGTTCAATTTAGGAGGAGGTCGCCATCAATACCGTCGTGACATCAAGAGACGAGATACTTGCAACCTGTCGAGAGGTCGTCTCGCAGGAGGGGCTGCCCGCACTCAACATGCGGCGCGTCGCGCAGGGCTGCGGCGTCGCCCTCGGCTCCCTCTATCACTACTTCCCATCCAAAGATGACATGGTCACCGCAACGGTCGAGAGCATCTGGCGCGACATTTTTCATATGGATCAGCAGGAAACCGCGCCGTCGCCATTTCCTGATTACGTCTCCTGGCTCTTCTCGTGCGTGCGCGAGGCCACCGAGAAGTACCCGGACTTCTTCATGGCCCACTCCATGTACTTTGCCAGCTCGGCAAGGGATGAGGCACGGTCAACCATGATGCGCTGCTTCTCACACATGGAACGCGGTCTCTTGACGTCGCTCGCCGCGGATTCCGGCGTCTCCCCATCGGCCTTCTCCGACACCTTCACACGAGGGGACTTCGTCGGCCTCGTCTTCTCGGCGTTCCTGTCTTCCCTAGTCAGGGGCGACGAGACGTGTGACGTGCTAACCGAAGTAATTCGTAGAACCATCTATCGCTAACGTTAGTACACCTCCGACGGGTCATCATTTGTGCAAGGAAAATGAACAGTGTTCGACATGAAAGGAACTAGTATGCAGGCAATTTTCGAAACCCTCTTTGATATCGTCTATCTTTTCTCAGTGATTGCGTTGGGCATTCTGATGGTGAAGGGAAGCAGGGGAAGGCGACAGTATCTCCTCTACGGAGCGATGGCCGTGACGCTCGGATGCGGTGACTCCTTCCACCTCATACCGCGCGCAATCGCCCTCTGCACGACGGGACTGGCAAACTACACGGTTGCGCTGGGCATTGGCAAGCTCATCACGTCCATCACCATGACCGTCTTCTATATCCTGCTCTACTACGTCTGGCGCGAGCGCTATCACGTTGAGGGCAGGTCCAAGCTCACTGTTGCCGTCTGGGTGCTCGCTCTCGCACGCATCGCGCTCTGCCTTTTCCCACAGAATGCCTGGACCAGTGTCGAACCGCCCCTGAGCTGGGGAATCTACCGTAACATCCCGTTCGCCATCCTCGGCCTCATCATCATCGTCCTGCTCTTCCGCAGTGCACGGGAGAAGGATGACACTCCGTTCAAGAACCTCTGGCTCACGGTGGTCATCAGCTTTGCCTGCTACATCCCCGTGGTGCTCTTTGCTGACACCGTTCCTGCCGTGGGCGCGCTCATGATTCCCAAGACCTGCGCCTATCTGTGGGCCGTAATCATTGGCTACAGAGCCATGGGGGGCGAGGCGTAGTGGAGATACCTGTTTGGGTTTTCTTCGAAATGCCAGCGGAACCGTCGGCGGTCTCGAGAGGCTGACTCCCGAACAAATCGCAAAGGTCAGATGCTCTGTGCTCTAGGATTGACATCGTCAAGGATGAGCAGGTTGTTTCTCGCCGCGAGACCCGACGCGAACGGCGGACCAATATACATCGGCCTGGAAAAGGAGCATGGGCATGATCATCTATCACGGGGTGTATGTCATCAAGGAAGGCAAGCGCGACGAATATATCAGCGCGTTGCGCGAGTCTGACGTCATGGACGCGTTTCGAAAGCAGCCTGGCAACCTCTANTACAACGTCNGNANGGCGATTGACAATGAGNANGAGGTCGTNGTCTCCGANGGNTGGAGAACGATAGAGGACTTCGACGGGCACCGCGCATCCAAGGAGGTTGCCGCCATCTGGCAGCCGCTATACGACAGGTATGTCGAGCGAAAGTACGAGCTCTAGAAAGCACGAGGGCATCCGATTCGTCAAAGCGACCGTCCGGCTGGAGAAAAGGCAGCCATACGGTCGCTTTGACGTTCAATTGTCCCTTCTTTCTTCACGCAACTCGCTGCAGCAGGAATACCTGCAGAGAAATCGCCCGAATGGACGGGTTTATCCTGAAGTGCACTCAAGCAGTGATTACGGGCTCCATCCCAACAGGGCTTTCTCGATATGGATGGAGTGATTTGCGCGAGGCATTCTAGAAACTCGTACATTTGGCCGTTTTTTCTGCAGGTACTTACCCGCCTCAGCAGAAAAAGCGTAGATAGCACGATTTCATGGCATGGGATGCACGCTAGTGGTTGCGGGAATCGTCTTTCCACCGCTCGAGGCGTAGCAGCATGGCGCCCAAGAGCGAAGTCACCGTGCTCAGCTATGCGAGGGGCGCAGCCTTCGATCATGGGCTCAATGTCGGTCTCGTATGCGAAACTGCCCTTGTCATAGCACCATCTGCGATAGCGGTCCGATAGCAATCCATCCACCTCGGTACCGCACTGAGAGGTATCACTGAGAATCATGCCGCGGCTCTCGCAGTAATGCACCGGCATCTCGAGGAGACTCGTGATGGGCACGTCAAGCGTGGCAGCGAGTAGTTTGGTCATATCGATGCCAGGCGTCGTTTCACCCGTCTCCCAGCGGGAGACCGCCTATCGCGTGACATAGGGCCTGATGGCAAGCTCTTCTTGGGTGAGATTGCGCTTCTTGCGGAGCTGGGGCAGCACATCCATTATTGCCATGTCGGGCTCCCTGGTTTTCTGCCAACGCCCAATGACAGGCTAAACCAGCGGTTTTACTCTGGCCCTCTTCATTAAGACGGCAATTCAGCCAGCAGAAGTTTTTCCTCCGGCTATCTCGGTCTTTTCTGACTTGCATATCGAGGAGTTTACCTCGATGCTCCCCCACTTGCCTGTCAATTCTTCATTGCTCTGCTGGTAGAGGATCTATATACACGTATCTTTAACTACAATAAGACAAAGTGAACTCAACTTATTGGAGCGAAGATGACGTGCAGGGTCGTCCTAATACGCCATGGCTTTACGTACTGGAACGCCAGGAAGAAGATGCAGGGACAGGTAAACATCCCGCTCAATGAGACGGGTGTTCAGCAGGCACACATGTTGGCAGATCAGCTTGCGGACTACCGCTTCGACGCGTGTTTCTCAAGTCCACTCGACCGTGCCACTCAAACCGCCCGCATTGCTCTTGCCGGCCGTGGCGTTCCCATCGTTAAAGACGAACGCCTGCTTGAGCATGGCTATGGCATCAGGGAGGGCACGCATTATCGGCATACGCCTTGGTTCGTTCTCTTCAACGGCATGCACGACTACGAAGCGCATCCCGAACGCTACCAGGCACCCATGGGGGGAGAGTCTTTCGATGCCGTGTATGCCCGCGCCCAGGCCTTCGTCGACGAGGTTCTCCTTCCCGAGTCGAATCACCATGAGTGCATCCTCGTGGCAGCCCATGGTGGCATCAACTGTGCAATCATGGGCTGCATGTTCAACATCCCTCTCAACAAATTCTGGAGCGTGCGTCAGACCAACTGCGGATATACGGTCATCGATATGAGAGAGGGGCGCTTCGTCGAGGTCTACCACACTCCCATTGATATCATTTGATAGGCACGCCCAGTTGTGTCGTTCAGAGAAATAAAATTAGAAAGTCTATTCCTTGGGAAGAACGGCCTTGATGCAGAGGGCCATGGAGATAGCACCCGCATCAGGTGTGCCGAGGGAGCGTTCGGCCGCAGGACGGGCGCGGCCTACCTTGGGCACGAGATTGGCCGTCTCCTCGGCAGACCTCTGGGCAACCTCAGCACATTCGGTCCATGCATCGAGGAGTGTTTCTCCTTTTGCAGCGGAGACTTCGAGAGCCTCCTCAAAGGGAATCAGGCAGTCAAGCATGGTCTTATCACCGCGATGCGCTCCGCCGAGCGAGAGCATCTTCTCACGGGCAGCCTTGACGGCCTTGGCAGCAATTCGAGCATCATAGCCCATTGCCTGGTCGCCCACTACGTCACCCGCTGCCTCAAGCGCGGAGCCCCAGAGTACGCCCGAGGTACCACCAGCCTTGGCAGCCCAAGCCTTTCCGGCCTCCTTGAGGACGGAACCCGCCGCAGCTCCGTTATCAAATGCCGTCCGAGCGGCCTCATAGGCAAAGGCAGAGCCCTTGACCATTCCACGACCATGGTCACCATCTCCTGCAACACCGTCGATTCTAGCGAGTTCGGGCTCGGCGTCAGCAATCGCCTGGCTCATACGGCCAAAGGCCCTGACTATATAGTCGGCAGCCGCAACAGAGGCAACGGAACCCTGCTCGAAGGAGTCAATCTCCTCGATGGCCTCGGCATATACCTTGCGCTCGCCCGACGCCATGGAGCTTGCACCTTTGCGAAACGAGGCGGTGTCACACGGAGCGCTCCAATAGGTCTCGAGCTCCTCGTCAAGATATTCCACGGCCAGCGCGATGCCCTCCATGTCGAGAGACGTGACGTACTCGCCCACAAGCGGCTCCACGAGGGTATAGCCCCTGTCTTCGAGAAGCTTACGAACCGTACCCCATACCACGAAGAGCTCCTCGTACTTGGTGGATCCAAGACCGTCCAAGATGACGGCGACACGCTTGGAGTCATCCGAGGGCGCTTCCGCCAAAACGCGGTCGACGAGAATCCGTGCGACCTCGGCCGCAGACCTGAGATCGTCCTCCCCCACGCCTGGCTCGCCATGTATGCCCTGGCCGACCTCCATCTTGCCCTCAGGCACATGGAAGAGAGGAGCTGCCTCTCCAGGCAGCGTGCATCCTCGGAAGCCCATTGACATGGTGCGGGTACGATCGTTGGCTTTAGCGGTGATGCGCACGAGATCGTCAAACGAGACGCCCGCNGCGGCAGCGGCNCCNGCCGCCTTGAACACCATGAAGGTCCCCACGTTGCCCCGACGCTTTTCTTTCTCCTCGGGCTTCGCGGCAGCCACGTCATCTGTGATGTAGAAGGATCGAGCGTCGACGTCTTCCTCTACGAGACGGTCGCGCGCCATGTTGAAGTTCATCTTGTCGCCTGCATAGTTGCCGCCCACGATAAAGATGCCTGACCCCTGTTCAATGGACCTTGCCACGCCAAGAACATCCTCCGTGGAGGGCGACGTGAACACGTTGCCCACGACGGTGGCATCCATGAANCCGTCTCCNACGATGCCGCAGAANGCCGGNTAGTGNCCCGATCCGCCGCCGTTGATGACGGCAATCTTACCCACAGACATCTTCGTGGCACGCGCCACGCCACCAGACACTTCGACGACGTAGTCGGGNTAGGCGGCCACGTAGCCCTTGAGCATGTCCTCGCGAAAAGCCTTCGGATCGTTATAGAGCATGATGAGACCGCCTTTCGATACACGTGAAGGGCGAGGCCTGTCTTTCCCCGCCCCATGACCTTATAGTCCTGCCGTCTGGTCCTGACAGGCGAAGTAGCTCTCGATACCCTCGAGCATATACTTGCCCGCAAGCGCGCCCTGATCGACGANNCCCTTGGCCTTGGCNGCNTGAACGNCAGCCTTGCCGTACTTGGGCAGCATGTCCCTGGTCGCCTCGCACCCCTCCTCCGCACCCCTCGTGGCAGCGGCCATAACATCAGAGAAACTGGCCTCGGGGTTGGCAGAGAGGTAATCGACGGCTTTGACGGCGCCAGCGTTGATGGAGTCAAGTATGGTGCGATCGCCCAGTTCGCACTTGCCGCGCTTTTTGATGCCAGCTGCAAACTGGATAACATAGGTGACCATGTCGGCAGGGACGAGCTCGGTCTTTCCCTTGAAAGCCTTACCGGCCTCCGCGATGCCCGAGGACATGAGGGTGCCCATAGTGGAAGGCACGGTATTCTGCATCTTCATGGCCGCCTTGAACATCATTCTGCCAATGTCGCCCTCACTCTCGAGGTCGCGCATAAAGCCAGGCAGCACTCCATAGCCCTTGCTCATGGTTAGGCCAAGATCTCCGTCACCCATGACGGCGTCCATGGCACAGAGCTCGTCCTTCCTCTCCGCAAAGACCTGGGCCACGTGGTCGAACATCTCGGGTATGTCACTAATGACAAGTTTCTCCATTACACGCCTCCCCTGTTTACCAGCAGACCCAAAGAGCTACCTCTGACTCATGAGGGGTGTGTCGATGGGATAGTCGAAGTAGCCCCTGAGCTCGTCGTCAACCTTGCAGATCGAAATGGATGCGCCCATCATCTCCATCGACGTAGCGTATTCACCGGTCCAAGAGCGATAGACCCTAACGTTCCTGGCCTCGAGTTGCTTGCGAACAGAACCATTGAGAATGTAGAGCTCCTCTATGCTCGTGGCGCCAAGGCCATTGATAAGGAGCGCAACCTCATCGCCTTTGGCGAGGGGCATGTCCTTGAGAATCTCCTCCACAGACTCACGGGCAAGTTCATCGGCGGTCTTAATCGGACCATTCCAGATGCCAGGCTCACCATGGATTCCCATACCAAAGGCCATCTCGTCATCAGATAGCTCGAAGTTGGCGTGACCGACCTCCGGAACAACGCAGGGCGTCAACGCAAAACCGACGGTGCGAACATTATCGCCAGCCTTCTTCGCAGCAGCAAGAACCTCGTCAAGGGTACCCATCTGATCGGCCTTGGCGCCGGCGGCCTTGTACATGAAGAAGATTCCAGCAACACCGCGACGAGCAGAGACATTGCTGCTGGAGAGGGTATCGTCAGCACCGACAATGGACTTGACCTCGATGTCATCCATTTCAAGCATCTCGGCTGCCATATCAAAGTTCATGATATCGCCAGTATAGTTGCCGTAGAGGTACAGGATGCCCGCGCCCGCTTCAACCTGTTTTGATATGGTATATATCTGCTCGGCCGACGGAGACTGAAACACACCACCAACGCCGCATCCGTCGAGAAGGCCGTCACCCACATAGCCCAAGAAGAGCGGCAGATGACCAGTACCTCCGCCCGTAATGATGGCAACCTTACCGGGCTTCTTGTTGGCGACGCAATAGCAGCGAAGGTCACCNGCGGCATANGTNACCTTNTCNGGGTNAGANGCATAGATTCCCCTNAGCATGTCGTCNGTGTANNCCTCGGGTGTNTTGATNATCTTTTTCATGGNCACTCACNTCTTATATGAAGTAGACNATNTAGTTCGANNCNAGNNCCANCAAGAGNAANACCGTCTCCATGTACTGGAAGGGCGTGCGTTCTTCTCCCTTGTATTTTGTTGTCCAGATATATCCCAGATAAAAGCTCGTAGCAATATCGATAGCCGTCATATCAAGGTTTGGAGAGGGAAAGAGCCACCTTCCCACTGCGAACACGGCAAAGAAGGACAGGCCTATCCAGAGAGACCACTTCTGGTCGTATTGGACCATCTGACTGTAATAGAAGCAGGACTTGGAGTCNACCTTNCCGTAGCGACGCNTAGACTCCAGNGCCGCGCGNACCATGTACATCGAGACCACGCAGAGAAAGAAGACGACGCCCAACAAGATCATAGAGAGAACGTCTCTGTTGTTAAACAACGTGAACGCCGAGAAGAGCCAAATGGCACACACGACAGTGAGCTCGACCAAGGTGATGACGTGCGCCTTCATCGAGATGGGTGGCACCTTCTTGAGCTCATGCACCTTCTGGAGCTTGAACTGCTTCTGNTTNNTCTTCTTCGNCATGNTNTGCTTCGCTTGGATTGGCATGAATGAATGCGGCAGTACGGTGAATGCATTTGGAAGGCGCGCCCGTGTCTACCGAAATCAGACACGAGCGCGCTCTGGAGGGCATGTCACCTGTTGGGGAACTTGATCTCTTTTGGATACTCCCACTTCTGGAGNTCCTCGACGGGGAACGANTCNGGCTCCTTTCCNCCNCCAGCGGTCAGNGCNTGGTGATAGAGCTCGGCAAGTTCTTCGATGTAACAAGCCTTGAGATATGCCTCGTCAATGCTTGTCTCGTCTACGGCAACCGCGCCATGTCCCTGAATCAAGAAGACATCCGCCTCTTGCGCGGGACCAACGATAGACTCGGCGAGAGCCGGCGTACCAGGGCGCCCATAGGGAGCAACAGGGATGCGCGCCTTCGAGCAGTTCAGATTTGCAATCTCGTAAACAACGGCGGGGATAGGCTTGTTTAGCACGGCGAATACGGTCGCATACATCGAGTGCGTATGGGCAATCGACATCACGTCCGGACGGGTCTTATAAATCATGATGTGCATGAGTGCCTCGCTCGTGGGGCGAAGTCCCGTCTGGTTCTCAATGACGTTGGCATCGAGATCCATGACTACCATGTCGGGAGCGACAAGGTTCTCGCGGTCAACACTCGTAGGCGTGATGACGATATAACCCGTCTTTGGGTCTCTCGAGGAGAAGTTCCCTGACTTATGCTTGCACATCCCCTCGCGCTGAGCCTGCTTCGCAACGTTCATGACCTTGAGCTTCATATCTTCGAGCATTGACGCGCCCCTTTCCATTAAGTCACATTGTGAAAACGCCTAGCCACAGGCGCTGGAAAACACGCCTGTGGCTAAACCATGAGACAGACCTACTCAGTAGCGGTATCCGCCGCCTCGTTGGCAGCATCCGCCGCCAGCTTCTTGGCTGCCGCCTCCTTCTTGATGTCCCTGTACATAAAGAAGTAACCAGCAAGCCAGATGACCAGGATNATCATCGGGAAGAAGTTCCCATGGATGATGTCGAGGAACTCTGCAAACGCGTACGTGAAGACGGGGCCATCGATGCAGGAGTTCGAAATCATCGAGGTGCCGAGGTTGGCAACCGCACCCGTGCTGTTAGCAAGGGCCGTCACGAACGGTGCAAACGCAGTGCCGACATACAGGAAGATGGGAACGCCCAGCGTGCAGAGGATGATCATGCGTGGCAGGTTACCGCGAGTGACCAGGTATGCGGGAACCGCGAGGGCAATGTTAACGATGCCAGCAAACGGAAGAAGACCATTGCCGGGAAGGATGAACGAGAAGAGAACGGTAATGGGGATGCTGTAGATCACGGCAAGCCAAATCTCGTTCGAGCCACCCAGGAACGGCCAATCAAGACCAACAACCAGCTGCTTGTCGGCAAACTTCTTGTGCATGTAGTCGGATACGGCCTCGGAAATCGGGGACAGCGACTCCATGAAGTACTTGGAGATNACCGGGAAGAGCGTAAGGCACATCGCGGCCTGAATACCAAGCGTCAGGATGGCAGCGAAGTCGTATCCACCCATTACCCCGAAGAGGCAGCCGATGATGAAGCCAAGAACGTGGTTCTCTGCAAAGATGCCAACCTTCTCCTTCAGAGCTGCTGCGTCAGCCTGCTTGTCGAGGGCGGGAATCTTGCGGAGAAGCTTATCGATGGGATAGAAGATGGCGCTCAGGAAAACCATCTTGTGCGTGCAGGTNACGCCAGGNATNCCCGTNAGCTCATAGATNTCGTCCTTGAAGAGGTCGGCCGTCTTGAGCTCGAAGACGATCTGNATTGCCGCNATGACAAANGCCAGGGGCACNGAGCCGGTGACCGCCACGACACCGATGGCCGTGAAGATCTTTCCCCAGACATTCCAGAGGTCGGCGTTGAAGGTCTCCGTCTTGTTCANCATCAGCATGATGATGTTGATAACAATTAGAAGCGGGAACATGAGTATTGCGTATGGCCACGACCACGCAATGGCCGCCATGGTTGTCCAGCCGCCGTCGATGATGGGAAGGTCGATGCCGAGNCGAGTCAGCATGGCCTGNCCNACAGGCTGGATNATGCCAGACATGTAGCTGATGAGCATCGACATGCCGGTAAAAGCAACGCCGAGCAGAATGCCCGCACTGATGGCATCCTTGATCTTCATCCTTACAACGATACCCATGATGATCATGATGATAGGCACGAAAACGGCTGCGCCCACGCTGCTTAGAAAGCCTTGAACCCAAGCNTTTGCAGCATCAAGCATTGGTTACCACCCTTCTTTTTATTCCTCTTCGCTCTAGAGCCAGCCTGTCTTCAAGCGTTAGCCCTTAAAGTTTTTGATTGCATCGAGAAGCTTCGCGTACTGCTCCTTCTGGCCCGCACCCGTCAGAAATGCGATTCCATCGATGACGGGGAGGGGATACTCCCTCTTGTCTCTGACAATGGTGATGTAGGCTGCAGCACCCTTCAGGTGACGATCAACGCTCTTGAGGTCGACCGCCTCAACTTCAGCATTAATCTTGTCGGCCTTCAACATGCGGTTGACCTTCGAGGCCACGGTCTGNGAAGTGGCGACNCCNCTTCCNCACGCAACGACTACCTTGANTGGCATATCAAATACCTCCCTTCGTTTTGTTCGAGTCCAATGGAAACGTACGTACTCACAGATTTATTCCGACCTCCACTCCATAGAGATAACGGCGTCGTAAAGTTCATCCTCGGTCGTAGCAACGAACAACCTGTCAACCCACTCGGGCTTCTGGAAGTTGTACATGAGAATCTGAAGCAACTCGATATGCTCGCCAGGATCTTTGAAACCAAGCATGAATACGAGTCTCACGTCAAACTTGTTGTCCGGATTGGACATGTCGCCCCACTTGACAGAATTCTTCAGGCGAACCGGAGCAATAAACGGACGAATTATTGCCGTAGCCTCCGTATGTGGGATGGCGATGGGATACGGTTCAACGGGAAGAGCGGTAGGGTACTGAGCCTCACGCTTCTTGATTGAGGGTAGGTACGTATCGTTAACGTATCCCAGCTTGAGAAAGCGTGCACCCATGATGTCGAATACCTGCTCATAGCTCTTGGCGTCGAGGTCAATCGCCGTAAGCTCCCTCATGATAGTTTCTTTGCCAAGCACGAGTAGCCTCACCTCACGTTCGTCATTTGCCTTGAGCCACTCACGTGGCGGTCTCGGCATCCTTTATAAACATTCTATTATCCATAAAATAAACACAAAAGACTAAGCTGCTTCATTTTTTGGTGAAGACACTTGCGTTAATGGAACTTTCCCCAGAATGTGGTTGGCTTTATGAGAAAAATTGGTCGAATTAGTGGAATAATATCATTATTGAAATTAAATTCTTGTACTACGACAGGGTATCGCGAGACTCTCATCGCGCCTAAATAATCATGAACTCGAACTGCTCGATAGCGAGCGATGCCTCTTCGGAACTCCTAGCCACGGAGAGAGCCTCGAAAAAGCCATTGCTGGACAAAGTAAGGAGGTCAACCAGATTGGTGAACGCCCTAAGATGCATCTTGTGATCCACGGCGCTCAGTACGCAGACGAATCGAATGGGATCATTTTCCTCGCTACCAAAATTCACGGGATTCTTAAGCCTGATGAGGTTCATGCCCATCTTGACCGCACCATTCTCCGGCGCGCTATGTGGCACCGCAAAACCCGGTACGAGGGCGCTGTATGGCCCATACTTCACCGTGTCGTCAATCATGCTCTTTACATATCGCTCCTCGATATAGCCCATCTCCACAAGAGGTTTTGCCGCAAGACGAATGGCGCTACGCCAGTCGTCGCACGCCGCATCGAGCTGAATATGGCTCGGCGGGAGGAGCTGATGAAGAAACGGAGCGATAAGTTGGCTTTCGAGATTCTGGGTTGCGTGAAAGCAGTTCCACACCTCCAGCCGAATAGCCTTGATAAGCTCACTGTCATCGGGGACGCGCTCGCGAATGATAGGTTCTATCCGCTCGAGAATCCCTTGGGCGGTAACCTCTTCCTCAGGGTCGGCAAGTCTGATGACTGGTTCGATGGTGGCAAGCTTTGCCCTGATCGTCTGGTATCCCTTTTCCCTGAGTGGAAGCCTTACTACCACGGTGTCCACGGGACAGCTGGAGAGAGGCACCGTTGAGATGACCAGATCGGCATAGTACGTTTCAATATAGGGCGTGTCGTGCGCGGGGAGAACCTTGACTATCTTGATATCAAAGTGGTTACGCAGCTCCTCGGCAAGAAGCTGCGACGTGCCGACACCCCCATCGCACACCACAATCACACGCGGTTTGGCTTTTTGACTTTTACGCCGTTCAAGCGCTGCGCAGACATGCAGGGCGATATACAGGATTTCAACATGCGTAATCTCTCGCTCGGCATAGTCTTCAAGCGGCCCCAGGTTATCCTGGACCGCAGAAAGAACCTCGGGTCGATCATTAACGCACTCGGTCAGGGCGGGATTCTCGGGGAAGCGAGATGGCTCGGTGGTAAACATTGACTCAAGGTGGTTGGAGAGATACTCAAAGAGGTCATAGTCGTTGTTAAGATCAACGCCAATGCAGTCGGAGACGTTTCTTATAAAGACACGCGAGAGTTTCTGCACCCGCATATCGTAGATGTTAAATTGTGATTCACCCTGGCCGCGAAGTTTCTGTCTAAAGCTAGCGAAGGCCAGAACCTCGCTGGAGCCAAGGTCAACCGAGCAGTACTGACTCACGAGCTTGATGGTCTTGCGCTCAAAGGGGCCAATGTTCTCGGATGAGCAACCACTGAGAACTACATCGGATTCGCCTATGCACATGCCCCTTCTGCCGCGAGAAACAGCAAGGCAGAGATAGGAGGTCAAAAGCTGAAATGGCTGGTCGGGAACATCACAACCCGATGCATGGCACTGCTCGTTAAGAATCTTCTTGATGATGATGGCGTCTTCGCGCATCGAGGCGTTCTCAGGTAGGGAGAACCATTTGCCAATGATAGGCGCCTCTCCCGATATGAAACCAAGAAGGAACTTTCGGCGCAATCCCTCTTCGCCGTTCACGATGATGCCGCAACTCGGTTTTGAGACCACCTCGAGACCCGTCTCCCGCACTCGTTGCTTGATTCCATCAAGGTCATTGAGAATGGTGGCCCTACTTACCGAGAAAAGATCGGCGAGGCTGCCGAGGGTCATGTAGCTGGTTGCCGAGATAAGGATTGCGGCNCCAAGCTCCNTGCGCTCATCGGCTGACATCTTGTAGGCGAAGGTGTCCTCTACGGGGAGAAGTCCTTCTGCCTTTGAAAATCCATCTGGCAGAATGACGATGCCCTTTGCAGCAAGCGAAATCTGTCCCAATGACTCCTTGGAAAGAAAGACGTTGAGAATGGTGAGGTCATTGCGGATGGTACGTTCGGAGACCCCAAACTCCTGAGCCAGTCCACTTATGCTACAGGGCTCTGTCGAATGAGATAGGGTTTGGACAATATGCACCGTTCGTTTATTCATATCTGGGTATCACCCCCAAATCGATATGTATTTCCTCTATTTTATATTCACATAATCATCACACCAGCTCAACTTGCTTCAAAACGAGCGAAGTAAATTGAACTGGTTGAACTCGGTTGGCATCATTTGCAACAAACTAGTCTAATGGGAATTACATGGCCGGAAGCCGCCTAGGGCTAATGACATATTCTTCATTCGCGGCTACAAAACACATGTAATCGTTTTTTCTCATCGCTATCGCATGAACGATGGTATCTGTCCTGTCTTCGCTGCTTCAACGAGGTCAAGGAGGGCATCCGCAACCGCATCGTCTCCAGCCGGACCAATATGCCAGCGGGCCGCATCCGATACGGACGATGCTGCGTTAGCCACAGCCACAGAGTTAGGCACGGCTTCAATCATTGAGAGATCATTTTCAGAGTCGCCAAAGACCACGACCTCGTCAAGCGAGACACCCAGGCGCCTTGCGATGAGACGGACGGAGTCTCCCTTGTCCCACTCCCCCACGTTGACGTCCAGAACCTCGGCGACAAGACTCGGAAAGACAAATCGCAACTCGGGAATCTNCCNNNCNAGACNGTCNCGAATCANGGAAATCTGNTCNCGCGNGCAGCNNAACTGCACNTTNGCCTTGACGTAGGGNCCNGGNGACACNCTCTCCACGATGCCGTGGATCTCGCTGCCCCAAGTCTTGGGCGGGTTGTCAATCACGCTTCGGGGCCGCGTGGTCACGATGTTTACGTCAGAGAGGTCGGTAGGGCTGTAAACCGCAAGCCAAGCATCACGGCCAATCTCATCGAGGACTTTTGCAACGCGTTGCAGGTAGCATCCTTGGAGCGTAACGAGCTGTATGACCTCGCCCTCCACCTTCACGATCTGCCCGTTGGCAAAGGCTCCTGTGGAATAGCAGGCTGCATCACCCGAAAACATCCATTCCATGGCTGCGGGAACGCGCCCTGTTACGGGACCGAAGGACATGCCGGCGTCATGCACGGAATGTATGGCAGCACGAGCATGATCGCTCGCACAGGCGGCGCCAAAGGGAATGAGGGTGTCGTCAAGATCGGCAAGTGCAAGCTTGATCATGTTCACGTCCATCTCGAGGGTCAGATCCTCCGACAGGACATCTGACGGCAACTTCTTTACCTCAATACTATCTCACGCAGCACGTGCCGGGAGTATCTGCCGCAGGGACAGGGACCACGGGCGGAGATCTTTCAAAGACGGCGCCAACCGCATCATCGACTGGAAGTTCGCCAAGTAACAGAAACACTATGAGAGCTCCAATCCACGCGCCCCGTATGGGGCGCGACATCTAAGTGCGTAGTTTTCGACTAAAGATGAGTTTCAATCCACGCGCCCCGTACGGGGCGCGATCTTCAATTATCTCATTCATAGTTAAACCAACCTAGTTTCAATCCACGCGCCCCGTACGGGGCGCGACCCATGTCTTATTTAGTTCATGTGCAGCTGATACGTTTCAATCCACGCGCCCCGTACGGGGCGCGACGACGGTCGAGATCACCAAGACCACGCATGACAGGTTTCAATCCACGCGCGTCGAGAAGCAGAGCCGACCACCGTTCGTGTTTCAATCCACGCGCCCCGTACGGGGCGCGACATGAGGTCGCTCATGCCGTCTCGCCCCCTCCGACGTTTCAATCCACGCGCCCCGTACGGGGCGCGACCGACGCTCGGCTCCAAAGCACCCTCGACACCACGTTTCAATCCACGCGCCCCGTACGGGGCGCGACCCGCCGAGCAGCACGTCCGCAGCGTCGGGCTCGACGTTTCAATCCACGCGCCCCGTACGGGGCGCGACATCTCTGGACACGTCTGGCCGAGGGCTTTGCATAGGTTTCAATCCACGCGCCCCGTACGGGGCGCGACGAGCCGATCTGGACATGCAAGGCAAGGTCTCAGGGTTTCAATCCACGCGCCCCGTACGGGGCGCGACGTGCTGGCCGACAACCCACGGTGCGACAGGGCCGGGTTTCAATCCACGCGCCCCGTACGGGGCGCGACGCGCAAGGCGTGGTTCGAGTTCGTGCGGCTGGTGTTTCAATCCACGCGCCCCGTACGGGGCGCGACCAGCGGCGCCCACCTCGTGGCCGCAGTGTGCAAGTTTCAATCCACGCGCCCCGTACGGGGCGCGACAGCAGAGCACGGATACGCATGGCAAAGGCAAAAGCGTTTCAATCCACGCGCCCCGTACGGGGCGCGACGAGTGCGTCGTGTCCCCGCTGGAGACGGCGGTCTTCGTTTCAATCCACGCGCCCCGTACGGGGCGCGACTCGCTACGCCAACGACCGGATGGTCCCCACGTCGGTTTCAATCCACGCGCCCCGTACGGGGCGCGACCCGCGCCGCACGTCCCGGTCAGCCCGTCGGCGGAGTTTCAATCCACGCGCCCCGTACGGGGCGCGACGTGCCTCATCGGCGAGCTCGCGAAGATGCTCCGCCAGTTTCAATCCACGCGCCCCGTACGGGGCGCGACTAGAGCACCTCGTAGTTCTCACTGAACCTCTCGAGGTTTCAATCCACGCGCCCCGTACGGGGCGCGACAACGCGGCCATGTACGGCTCGATGCCACCTTCGGGTTTCAATCCACGCGCCCCGTACGGGGCGCGACCCCGCGGGTTCTCTGGTACGGGGTCATACCAGATTCGGTTTCAATCCACGCGCCCCGTACGGGGCGCGACCTC
>JGI20225J20221_1001591_pt1 | contig 48646 bp, 38 predicted proteins | sample BioMet4_FD_20221 | JGI IMG/M metagenome (IMG submission 20221) | reverse complement strand
GGTTTTCCTGGAGTTTTTCGTATGAATCGTGCCTCATAACGATGGGTTCTACTTTGACGAATCCATCTGGGCAGAACTCGTAATAACGGAGACCGCCGAAAGCGGCGGCGAACTGGTCCTGCTTGCCGATTGGGTTGCCCAATTGGTTGATTTCTACCTCGCAAGCCTCTTTGGCGAGTTTGTAAGTAGAAACAGCTTTCTCGGAATAAGCATAAAGCAATCTAAGCAAAGCAACCGTGAACGAGCTGGAAGATCCTAAACCTGTTCCTGAAGGAATGTCGGCCATAGATGTAATTTCGACGCCTTTAACATTAAAATCCTTGAGAACCTGGCGGAAAATACGATGCTGGATTTTATTAACGTCGTCGACGATCTCGGTTTGGGAATACTTAAGAGTGATACTGTCTTTATTGAACGCTTGGTTGATGGCGAGATAAACATACTTGCGAATGCTTGTTGAAATAACGCAGCCACCATATTTTTCGTAGAAAGAGGGGATGTCGCTTCCGCCGCCGCAGAAACTGACGCGGAAGGGTGCTCGAGAAATAATCATGTTGTAAGCCTTCTTTTTGCTATTAATAGCAAGCGGGCTTATTCTAGCACGACACTATATTGTTTCGTGCTAAAATCTTTCTCGGAGACAAAATATGGATAATTCAGAGCCCTTGATTTTGACCGTTGATTTTGGCACGCAAAGCGTTCGAGCCGCGATTTTCGACAAACATGGTGAAGTTTTGGCCATGGAAAAGAAAAAATACGACCCGCCATATTATTCGACAATGCCGAACTATGCCGAACAAGATCCTGAACTTTATTGGAGCTGCTTGTGCGAAGTCACACACCGTTTGATGGAAAATAGTGGCGGTTTGTTGAAACAAGTCAAAGGTATGTGCGTTACATGCTTCCGCGATAGCGCCGTCCTTCTCGACAAAGACATGAAAGTTATTCGCCCAATGATTCTTTGGCTCGATCAAAGAACCGCCGAATGCATGAATAAGCTTCCGTTCATTGATAGAGCTATTTTCTCATTGGTTGGCAAATACGAAACCGTCCAATCAAACAGACGCCGCAGCATGCCTAACTGGTTTATTGAAAACGAACCGGAGAACTGGGCTCGCGTTTATAAATACGTGAACGTGTCTACCTGGTTTATTTATCGTCTTAGCGGCGACCTAAAGGATAGTTCTTCGAACTACACTGGCCATTATCCGCTCGATTTCAAAAATCGGAGATTTTACAAGAATCCTGAAAAAAACTTAACCGCTCAAATCTTTTCTTTGAAATCATCGATGCTTTGCGAATTGGTTCCAGAAGGATCGCTCATGACGCACATCAGCGAAGAAGGTTCTAAAGCTACTGGTTTACCAGTTGGCTTGCCAATCTATGCCGCTGGCAGTGATAAAGCCTGCGAAACGTTAGGCCTGGGTGTCATTGACGATCACCATGCTGCTGTCAGTTATGGAACAGCCTCTAGCATCGAGACAACGAGGACCAAATATACTGAATCCGAGCCGTTTTTGCCAGGATATCCAGCCTGCATACCCAATTTATATAACATGGAAATTCAGGTTTATCGCGGCTATTGGATGATTAACTGGTTCATGAAGGAGTTCGGCGGTCTTCCTATCAAAGGCGCCACAATCACCGGAGCCAAGATCGAAGACTTCAATAAAAAGCTTCCAACTATCCCTCCCGGAAGCGATGGACTTGTTCTCCAGCCATACTGGGGGCCGAGCCTTTCTCGCCCGTTCGCTAAAGGCGCTATCATTGGTTTCAGCGATTCAATTACCAATGAACACTTTTATAGAGCCATCATCGAAGGAATTGCCTATGCTTTGCGCGAAGGCATGGAGCACTTCGAAAAGAAAAATCACCGCGACATTAAAGAAGTCCGTGTTAGCGGAGGCGGTTCGCAATCTGATGAGATCTGCCAAATTACAGCCGACATCTTTAACCGCCCCATCAGCCGAGTTCAAACATTTGAAAACTCTTCATTAGGCGCCGCCATTGCTGGTTTTATGGCTATTGGTGAGTATAAAGATGTCAAAACGGCTGTTTCGAGCATGGTCAGGGTGAAAGACACTTTTGTTCCGCATAAAGACGATCAGGAAAAGTACGATTATCTCTATAAGCACGTTTATCACCGTATGTATCCGCGCCTTCGCTTTATTTACGCTGATATCAAAGCCTTTAACCGGTCCGAAGAGAAGAAGACGTGGGCGAAGAAAAACTCTAAAAAGGTTCAATAACGCCAATCTGAAGATTATTCGTGCAAATAGTAAGAAAACAGCCTTTCGGTTCAGGAAGGGCTGTTTTTGTTGTTTTTATGACGCTTCTAGTCAGTTACTGGCGACATCCCTTTGCCGAGGAATTGTGAATTGTACATTTCGGCATAGAAACCGTTCTTGGCTAATAGTTCTTCGTGCGTTCCGGTTTCGATAATCTTGCCGTGGTTCATGACAATGATGACCTTAGCGTTCTTGATGGTGCTTAAGCGGTGGGCAATCACGAAACTCGTTTTGTTCTTCATGATGTCATCCAGAGCATCTTGAATGGCTTGCTCGGTGCGTGTATCAACTGAAGAGGTTGCTTCATCCAAAATCATGATCTTGGGTTTGCTGACGATGGCTCTAGCGATGGTGATGAGCTGTCGTTGGCCTTGAGAGATGTTTGCTCCATCCTCTGTCAGCTTAAAGTCATAGCCTTCCGGAAGTGTTTCGATAAAGTGATCGGCTCGAGCGGCAACTGCCGCGGCCTTAATTTCTTCGTCGGTGGCATTTTGGTCGCCATAGCGAATGTTGTCTTTAATGCTTCCGGCAAAGAGCCATGTGTCTTGCAGAACCATGCCAACGCTTCCACGAATGGTGTCGCGAGAGTAGTTGGTGGTCGGAACTCCATCAACGACGATGTCGCCCTTCTGCGGGTCATAGAAACGCATAATGAGATTAACAAGGGTCGTTTTACCGGCTCCGGTGGGTCCAACAATAGCCACCGTTTCCCCGGGCTTCACATGGAGATTCATGTCTTCGATGAGGGGTTTGGAGGGGTCGTAAGAGAAATAAATATGTTCAAAAGCGACATCTCCTCTAATGTTTTCGTCTGTTTTAACGCAAGACGAATTTTCGGGTAATTCTTCAGGCGAATCTAAGAGCCCATACACTCTTTCTCCGGCGGCAGCTACACTTTGGATGGTTCCGGCACTTTGACCCAACATTTGGAATGGCTGCTGCGCCATGTTAAGGAAGAGCAAGAAAGCCGCCAAGGTTCCAATGCCGGCAGCGTTGCGTGAAATGAGACCTGAGACAACACTGATGGCAACAAAACCCAAAAGATAAATGAAACGCATGGTTGGATAAATGAACCCGCTGATCCATTGGCTCTTGCGGTCGGCCTCCGTCATCGCTCCATTAATGTCATCAAAAATCTTTTGAGACGATTCTTCTTCGCAGAACAATTTGACAATCTTGTAGCCGGCATAGTCCTCTTCAACCATGCCTTCCAGTTTTCCATACTGTTCGCGATAGCGTTTGTATTGTTTTTTGCTTTGCTTAGCAATAATGGAAACGGAGAAAGCCATTAACGGATATGAAGCCAAGACAACCAACGCTAACTGCCATGAGGTAACGAACATGGCAACAGTGGTGCCGACAAGTAGCGCAACGCCTTGAACGACCTGGCTCATGATTGAGTAGAGGTTGCGGTTCATGTTGTCGATATCGTTTGTGAGTTTCGAAAGGATTTCGCCATAGTTTTGGCCGTCAAAATATGACAATGGCATCTTATTTAGCTTGGACTTTAAACGAGAACGAAGATGGTACGAATAAACGTCTACCATCGTGTTGCCGATCCAATCGCTGATAAAAGTAAGCAAACTGCTGCCTACAGCAAAGGCGAGCATGATGCCGAAAGCGCCGAGCAAACCAGACCAATCGACGTGNTTTGTTACGCCGTCGTTAGATATGTATTTACCGATGCCCTTTATTATCGACTGAAGAATTATTGGGTTAGTGATATACAAAGCCGCACCGACAAAGAGCAAAACAACAAGGACGATTAANACCGCTATCTGGGGTTTAAATTCCTTGATGATGCGAGAGTAAGTTTGTTTTGGGTTCTTGGCTTTAGCCAAAAGTTCATCTCTATGTGGCATTAGTTGGCACCTCCACAAATCGTTTTCGCGATGTCTATCGTTTTCGTGATCTCATCTTTGTCCATTTGTGAATAAACGATTTCTTGGTAAACCTTGCAGGATTTTAAAAGTTCCACATGGGTGCCAGTTCCAACAATCTGGCCTTTATCTAAAACGATTATTTCATCGGCATCTAGAATGGTAGAAACGCGTTGAGCGACGATGATAACCGAGCTTTTAGACGTATAACGTTTCAAGGCGGTTCTTAAACGAATATCGGTTTGAAAATCGAGAGCACTAAAAGAGTCATCAAAAATATAAATCTCTGGTTTGCGGATTAAAGCGCGGGCAATGGCGAGCCTTTGCTTTTGGCCGCCAGAGAAGTTTTTGCCATCCTGCTCAACAGGAGAATCAATCCCTTTGTCCAAAGCATCAACAAAATCAGCCGATTGAGAAACCTCTAACGCTTCTCTAATGTCATCGTCGCTGGCGTCCTTCATACCAAACAAAATGTTAGATCGAATTGTTCCGGAAAATAACTGAGCCGTTTGTGGAACGAAGCCAAGCCTCGTTCTTAGTTCTTTCTTGTTCATTTGACGCACATCGACACCATCAACCTTAACAACACCGGATGTAACGTCATAGAACCTTGGAATCAAGTTAATGGCCGAGCTCTTGCCTGAGCCAGTTGATCCGATGATAGCTGTAGTACTGCCAGGTTTTGTCTTAAAAGAAATGTTCTCCAAAGTGGAAATTGTTGCATCGGGAAACGTGAAGCCAACTTTTTCGAATTCAACAATCCCTTCGTGATTTGCGGGGATAATGGGGTTTTGCGGGTTTTTGATTAATTCTGGCGTTTCAAGGACCTCATTTATACGTTTAGCGCAAGCGCTCGCGCGCGGAATCATTGGCGAGCCCGAACATAACAATTCGATTGATTACGTCTTAGGGAAGCCGAAAGGCGATGATCTTTTGAAAATTGAGAAAGCANATGTATTTACCGATGCCCTTTATTATCGACTGAAGAATTATTGGGTTAGTGATATACAAAGCCGCACCGACAAAGAGCAAAACAACAAGGACGATTAAAACCGCTATCTGGGGTTTAAATTCCTTGATGATGCGAGAGTAAGTTTGTTTTGGGTTCTTGGCTTTAGCCAAAAGTTCATCTCTATGTGGCATTAGTTGGCACCTCCACAAATCGTTTTCGCGATGTCTATCGTTTTCGTGATCTCATCTTTGTCCATTTGTGAATAAACGATTTCTTGGTAAACCTTGCAGGATTTTAAAAGTTCCACATGGGTGCCAGTTCCAACAATCTGGCCTTTATCTAAAACGATTATTTCATCGGCATCTAGAATGGTAGAAACGCGTTGAGCGACGATGATAACCGAGCTTTTAGACGTATAACGTTTCAAGGCGGTTCTTAAACGAATATCGGTTTGAAAATCGAGAGCACTAAAAGAGTCATCAAAAATATAAATCTCTGGTTTGCGGATTAAAGCGCGGGCAATGGCGAGCCTTTGCTTTTGGCCGCCAGAGAAGTTTTTGCCATCCTGCTCAACAGGAGAATCAATCCCTTTGTCCAAAGCATCAACAAAATCAGCCGATTGAGAAACCTCTAACGCTTCTCTAATGTCATCGTCGCTGGCGTCCTTCATACCAAACAAAATGTTAGATCGAATTGTTCCGGAAAATAACTGAGCCGTTTGTGGAACGAAGCCAAGCCTCGTTCTTAGTTCTTTCTTGTTCATTTGACGCACATCGACACCATCAACCTTAACAACACCGGATGTAACGTCATAGAACCTTGGAATCAAGTTAATGGCCGAGCTCTTGCCTGAGCCAGTTGATCCGATGATAGCTGTAGTACTGCCAGGTTTTGTCTTAAAAGAAATGTTCTCCAAAGTGGAAATTGTTGCATCGGGAAACGTGAAGCCAACTTTTTCGAATTCAACAATCCCTTCGTGATTTGCGGGGATAATGGGGTTTTGCGGGTTTTTGATTAATTCTGGCGTTTCAAGGACCTCATTTATACGTTTAGCGCAAGCGCTCGCGCGCGGAATCATGATGAGCAAAAAGCCAAAGAATAAGAACGAGTTCATGATTTGAGTTGCGTATTGGGCGCCCTCAATCACATTGGAAAACATCACGGTGCCATTACTGGCTGGCGTGCCGTCCGTGATAGCAAATCCATAAAAGTAAACTGCGATGTATGTAACATCGAAGATTATGCTGATTAAAGGATTGGCGAAAGTCATCGTGTGGTCAACCTTGACGGAAAGGTCACGCATCTTGACGTTGGCCTTGTCGAACGAAGCGTCGTCTTCTTTTTGCCTATCAAAAGCTCTGATGACGCGAACGCCCTTAAGGCTTTGGCGTAATTGCATGGTCAGTTCATCGATTACGGTTTGGAACTTTTTAAAGAGCGGATAGGCCCTGACAAAAATCAGAATCATGATTAAAACAATAACAGGTAAAGCGCAAGCAATTATTAAGGCGATCCAAGGGTCTGATTTTAAAATGAGAACAATTGCCAAAACCATAGATAACGGCGACATAATTATGATTCTTAACGTGCTTTGGATTGCCTGCTGCGTTTGCTCGATGTCGTTTGTGGTGCGTGTGATTAATGAAGCGGTGCCGAACTTATCATATTGGCCAATGGCAAAGTTTGTAACCTTTGAGAAAACATCATGGCGAACCTGTTTTCCATAAGTAGCGCCGATTCTGCTAATAACTAAGCTGGAACCGAAAGCACAAAGAAGAAATCCGACAGCGAAGGCGATCATTACGCCGCCGATTGCCCAAATATCGGCATTCAAATCGCCAGTTGGCTTAATGAAATTGAAGGAAAAAAGAGAAACTAGATAGTCCATTTGGGTCGTGTAATTAGTGGGGTTTTCGATGATTGTGGTGATGTTTCCAATGAAAGAGGGAATCAAAAGCGCAAAGAGAGACTGAAAAGCCACTAAAAAGACCGCAATGACAACTTCCCACCAAATCGGACGGAGATATCTGAGCAATTTATTCATTTGGCAAATTTTAGGGCTCTTTAATATTTCATTCAAGAAATAAAAAGCCATCCAGATAAATCTGAATGGCTAGTTGTTTTCTTTTTGAGGTTATTCGCCCTTTGTAAAGATACGGAGGATTTCGCTGGCGTGAATGACCTCGAATTTATCGCGTCCCATCGCGAAACGGCGGTCCATGGCACCATTGCAAAAGTCCATGTACATATTGGCGATTTCACGAGGATCTCCGCCATAAATGTCTCCATCGGCCTGGCCTTGTTTGATGAGGTTCAAGAACAACGGATAGAGATCGGCGCCCATCAACGAGCCTTTTGCAGTTTGGGTGATAGGTCTAGTCATAACCAAGCGGACAAAATAGAAGACGCCGTCATCGGCAGAAGCGATTTTATCGGCATAGGCAATTAAAATCTTAATGCCAGCCAATCCACCAGCGGCCTCGGCCTCTTTGGACGGGAGACGGAATTCATCGTATTTCGGATCGTCTTTAACTTTCATCAGTTGGTTGTAAACGTCTTCCTTGCCGGTGAAATAGTGATAGAAAAGTCCGTGTGAGCATCCAACCTCTTTGGTAATATCGTCAACCGTAATGAAATCAAAGCCTCTCGTGGCGAAGAGCATAAGAGCCTTCTCCATGATCTTAAACTTGCGGCGGTCTTTAATGATTTGATTCTGTTCTTCTGTGCGTGGCATCTTTATGTCCTCCAAAAAAGGCAACGGTCATTAATCATATTGAATTAATGTTAATTGTCAACCTAAAACTCAAAAAATCCTGTCACAGTGACAAAAAGTGATTTACTAATCGCTAATTTTGCTTCTCTTCTGTAATTTCGGTCTTTTTAGGAGCGTTGTTAATCTTAGTGGTGATAAAGAACAAAACCACGGCCGCCACAACAAATAAGATTGAACCGACAATCCATTCCCAAGTTGGGGTGGTTTTATAAACCCAATCATGAGTTTCTGGGCCGATCATTTGTGGATTGATGAACATCGAGATCAAAGATCCAAATATAAAACCGATGATAACCTGATATGTTTGGTCGTGCTTAGTTTCCAATAGTTTCTTCATCCAAATATTGGTGCAAATAAAACCGGATAAACCACCGATAACAAGCATGATTCCGCCGCCAAACATGATTCCATAGAGCGAGCTATTGCCCCAGTTTGACCAAGTGGTGAAAAGACTGACGACTGGCATATATAAGCCCATTAGGAACATCATCATTGATCCTGAAATTCCCGGAACAACGGCGGCGGTGGCGGCAATGAAGCCAGCCACAAGAAGAACGGGATAAATCCATATGACATTGCTTTGCAAATATTGGGCAATAGAGAAATTGTAGTAATAGTAGATAAGTGCGCTCGCGACGCCAATTCCTGCTGCTACGACGAAACCAATAAAAATTCTAAAGAAGCCCCAAAAATCACGTTTAGCGTTTTTGAGTTCCTTGGTCACGACCGGAATGGAGCCGAGAATGAGCCCGGCGAAAAGAGCCGATAGGGCAAACGGGAACGATTCAAATCCCTTTTTAATTCCAATCAAGCCAATAATGGCCATTACGAGCGCGCCTAAACCTATAGGTAAAAGCGTCTTAAAAGACTGTTTAAAATTCTTTTTCAGATTAGCCACGGCATTGGTTATTTTGTCAAAAATCCCCGTCAAAACCGCCATGGTTCCACCACTGACGCCAGGGATAGGAATAGCAAAACCGATTGTCGTGCCTTTTAGAAAGTCGATCCACCATTGTTTGAGTTTCATGTCTTCAATTTTACCTGTTCCCATAGTTAATTAACACTAAAGGGTGTTAATATCTTGGCATATGAATACATTAATTCTTTATAAAACCAACACCGGATGCACAAAAACCTATGCCGAAAGAATCGGCGAGGGCATCCACGGCGACGTCTTTGAACTCAAGAAATTTAAGTGGAAAAACTTAAAGAACTACGACACAGTTGTCTTTGGCGGCTGGGTCATGGGCAACACCATCCAAGGCATTGATAAGTTCCTTCAACACTGGGACGATATGTCCAAAAAAGACGTAATTGTCTTTGCGGTTGGCATGTCGCTTCCTTCTCCGGAAGGACGGCATATTTTGATTGAGCAAAACATTTTGGATAACTACCACATTCGTTTTTATCAATTCCGGGGCTCTTTCGATATGGCCAAGCTTCACTTTCCGTACAATTTCTTAATTAACAACTCAATCAGGATGATTGCTAACGATCCAAACGCCTCAGATGATCAAAAATCTTTAGCATCCATCAAAGACCATCCGCTTGTTTATTTCGACAGCGAGAAAGTAGAGAAAGTTTTGTTGGTTCTTAGAACCATTGCGGCCACTCCGAAAAGCGAAGCAGAACAATGAAGTTAATTGCTGGCTTGGGTAACCCTGGCGCCCAATATGATGGCACGCGCCACAACATGGGGTTCATGACACTAGACAAGTTCGCCGATATCTGCACGGCTTCTTTTGATCGTGAAGGTTTTAAAGGAGTCTACGCCATTGTGAAGAACCCGGCCCTTCCTGAACCAGTCATTCTTGTTAAACCCCAGACTTTCATGAATTTGAGTGGCGACTGCGTTAGGGCGATAGCTGATTACTTTAAGATTACGATTGATGACCTGATCATCGTCTATGACGATATGGCCTTGCCAGAAGGAACAATTCGTTTGCGTGAAAACGGTTCTAGCGGTGGCCACAAAGGTATGCAGAATATCATTGACCATTACGGCAGCGATAAAATCAGAAGAATTAGAGTCGGCATTGGCGAGCCCGAACATAACAATTCGATTGATTACGTCTTAGGGAAGCCGAAAGGCGATGATCTTTTGAAAATTGAGAAAGCAACAGACGATGCCGCCAAAGCTTTGCGTGATATACTCTTACGCGGCTTCCCATATGCCATGAGCATCTATAACGCTTCAAAGGAGGACCGTTCCTGAGTAATCTGTTTGATCGCTTAGAAAAGACCATTTCTACCTCCCCCCTCTCGACGAAAAAGGGGCATTTTGTTATAGACGATACCATCGGAACCGGCTTGCTTTTTGCTTATTTATTCAATAAGGAAAAAGATAATTACGCAATTGTCAGCCCGAACCAATATAGCGCACAAAAAACATATGAATTCCTTCTTAATTTCATGCCAGAGGAAGAGGTCGTTTTCTTTCCGGCTGATGAACTATTAAGGGCGGAGAATCTTTCCAGCAGCCGTGAACTGCTTTCCCAGCGGCTTTACGCGATGGGCCAGCTTCTCGCTCCTGGCAAGAAGATACTTGTTACCCATCCAGCCGCCCTTCTCAGGTTTTTGCCAAACCCGAAAGACTTTGCCGAGAAGGTTGTAAAGATTAAAAAAGGCTGCAAAACCGACCTTAATTTGCTCAAAACCCAGTTGGCGGAGTTAGGTTATTTCAGAGTAAACAAAATTGATCAATCGTTGGAATTTGCTTCACGCGGCGACATTCTGGATATCTTTTCCGTTAACAGTCTCGTTCCTACTCGTATCGAATTTTTTGACGATGAAGTTGAGAGCATTCGTCAGTTTGACATTCCCACTCAATCTTCAGGCGCCGAGCTTGATGAAATTACTATTTTGCCAGCCACCGAGATGTTATTAACATCCGATGAATTGTCTTCTTTCGCTTCAAGACTCAAAAAAACAGTTGAAGACGATTGCTCTCATTTGCCCCCATCAGAAGCTGATATGCTTCAGTCGAATGTCATGCGAGACTTAGAAGATTTTGTTTCTGGTGACATGAAGCCGACTCTTTATAAATATTACGGCTTTGCGGCGAGCCACCCTTATTCAATTCTTACCTATTTCCAACCAAAAATCGTTTTTGTTCCTGATAAAAACCAATTTATTGAATCAACAGACCTCTTAATCAACGAGAGTCACTCGTTTTTTAGCGAGTTGCAAGAGAAGCGTTTGTTGCCTTCTCACCTGGAGCAATACATGACGGTCTCGGAAGCCTTCCCGAGCAAAGCATCCGTGTTTTACGGGGTTAAATACGCCGAAACCCCCGACGATCAACTTTTTGCTGTTCGCCAAATCGTTCCGGCTGGTTCAGGCATTTCTTATCTTCTTCCAACCGTCCAAAGTTATCTTTCAACTTGCGATAAAGTCATACTTTGTCTGCCTGATGCCCAATCATCAAAAGTGGCTAAAGGATTCTTTGATGATGCCAAGATTCCTTACGAAGATGTAAAAGGTTTGAAATTGCCTATTGGCCATATCGGTTTTTCCGACATGGCCTTAACTCAAGGATTCGAGGTTCCGTCATCTAAAATTGCTTATTTATCCGCAGGCGATTTATTTGGCCGTCACCTTTCAACAAGTCGTTTTACCTCAAGATTTAAAGACGCGACAATTCTAAAGAGTTTTGAAGATTTAAAGCCCGGTGATTATGTCGTGCACGAATATAACGGCATCGGCCAATTTCTTGGTATTAAAACGATGGAAATTGACGGCGTCCATCGTGACTATTTGCAGATCGCCTATTCTGGAAACGAAAAACTTTACGTCCCGTTAGAGCAATTTCGCCTTGTTCGTAAATATGCCGCCAGAGAAGGCGCCGCTCCGCGCCTATCGCACCTCTCTGGGGCCGATTGGCAGAAGAAAAAAGCCAAAATCAAAGAACGGGTCAACGAATTGGCTGATAGGCTTATTGCTCTTTATTCCTCTCGTGCCAAGATCGACGGCTTTGCTTTTCAGCCAGACGACGATGAGCAAAGACGTTTCGAAGACGCGTTCCCTTACGAATTAACAACTGACCAAAAAGTATGTCTAGAAGAGATTAAGTCCGATATGGAAAAGCCGATTGCAATGGATCGCCTTTTAAGTGGCGATGTTGGCTTTGGAAAAACCGAGCTGGCTTTTAGAGCCTGCTACAAAGCGATTCTGAGCGGCAAACAAGCCGCAATCTTGTGTCCGACGACATTGTTAGCGAGGCAGCATTATGAAGTTGCTGTCGAGCGTTTTAAGGCCTTCGGTACTCAAATCGCCATTTTCTCTCGTCTTGTGCCCGAAGATGTCCAAAAGCGCGAGATGGAAGATGTGCTCTCAGGCAAGATTGATTTGGTAATTGGAACCCATCGTTTGCTGAGCAAAGAAATCAAGTTCCGCGATCTTGGTCTTTTGGTTGTGGACGAGGAACAGCGTTTTGGCGTCGAACAAAAAGAAAAAATCAAAGAGTTGAAACAGAACGTCGATGTTTTAACGCTGAGCGCCACTCCGATTCCGCGCACCCTTCAGATGTCCTTGGTTGGAATTCGTCCACTAAGCCAAATTAATACGGCGCCAGAAAGTCGTATGCCTATTCAAACTTACGTGACGCCATACAAAGAAGAAGTGGTGGCTGAACTTATTCAGCGTGAGCTTTCAAGGAACGGTCAGGTCTTCTACGTTCATAACAAGGTTGAGACTATTTATAGCAAGGCCGCCCAGCTTCAAAGAGACATTCCAACCGCAAAAATCGGTGTAGTTCACGGCCAAATGGACAAGGATGAGGTTGAAGAGGTCATGGAACGCTTCTATGAAAACGACCTCAATGTTCTCGTTTGCACGTCCATCGTTGAAAACGGAATTGACATCCCAAATGCCAACATGTTAATCGTAGAAGACGCCGATATTTTTGGCCTATCGCAGCTCTATCAAATTAAAGGTCGTGTTGGCCGTGGCGACCGTATTGCTTATGCCTATTTGATGTATAAGCCGCAGAAACAGATGAACGAGGATGCTCAAAAACGTCTTCAAGCCATTCAGGAGTTCACAGAACTCGGAAGTGGTTACAAGATCGCTCAGCGTGATTTGCTAATTCGCGGGGCTGGTGATATCTTCGGGCCCGAACAAGCCGGCTTTATTGATACGGTCGGTCTCGATTTGTATTTAAAGATGCTTAACGAAGCCATCACGGCCAAGCAAACAGGTGTCACGCCTGAGCCACCGAAACCCAATAAACTCTTTGATATCGATGCCTATATTCCAAAAGATTATGCGGTTAATAGCGACAAAATCGAACTTTATCAGGAATTAGAAGAGATCAAAGACTCTCGTGGCCTTGCGGCTTTCTCTAAGCATTTGCGAGATGTTTACGGAAAACCGCCAGCCGAAGTCGTTTTACTTATTCAAAAGAAGAGAATTGACCTTGTGACATCAAGCGACGAATTCCTTTCGGTTGATGAAGCCCAGGACTACGTCGACATTCAAATGAGCGATTCGTTCACAAGGATTAACGGCATCGGAACTGACCTTTTTAATGAGACGGTTCCATATTTGGACATTTTAAAAGTTACGTATCTTGAGAAGAAACTGAGGCTTAGGATGACAAAGCGCGACGGTTGGCTTAATGACTTAGAAAACATCGTGAATTTAATTCACAAATTGTTTCTTAACGCGCAAGAGCGGGCGCGTGTGCTAAACTAAATTCCATGAGAATTGACAAGTTCTTAAAGGTTACCAGATTAATCAAACGGCGCGAAACAGCCAAAGAACTTTGTGACGACGGTGATGTCACAATCAACGGGAAAGCCGCCAAACCTATGAGCGAGATCAAAGAAGGTGACACCTTCATTCTTGTTTTAGGACGCCATCGCATTACCGCTAAAGTCTTGTCGGTTCGGCCGTTTGCGAAGAAAGAAGAAGCCTCAAAAATGTATGAAATCCTCACTGATGAAGTAGGGGAAAGGAATTAATTCTTATGGATATGGAAATGCTTGATTTCAAATTTGACAAGGAAGCCAATTACATTGATGCCGTGAGCTATGGGCCTGATTCCATGGCGTTGCTCGACATGATTCAAAAAGCCGGAGTGAAGCCAATTGTGTGTTTTGTTCAATATCACAACGGACACGACTCGCTTGATGACGAACAGCACCTCCGTCAATATTGCAAAGAAAAAGGACTTGTCCTTGAAGTTTGCGATACTTCTATTCTTCCTCATGACCCCGAAGACGACTATCATTCGTGGTCTCGTGAAGTCCGTTATTCATTCTTTGAGGCAATGTATAAAAAGTACGATGCCGCCGCACTTTTTATTGCGCATCAGCAAGACGATTTGATTGAAACTTATTTACTTCAAAAACAATCTGAAAAGAAAATTACCCATTATGGTTTGTCTAAGATCTCGACCTTCCAGGGTATGATTGTGGCTCGCCCTTTGCTCAATTACACGAAAGAAGACCTTCGTGAATATGATTTAGAAAACCATATTCCATTCTCTGACGATTTATCAGACCGCGAAGATAAATTCACCCGTCACCCGATTAGGGGAGAGGTGATCAACAAACTCAACGAAGTTGAGCGCGGCCAAATTCTTGACGAGATCGCCAAAGCCAATAGCGAGAAGATTTCATTCTTGCAGCACATTGAAACCGATTCTGTTAAAGAGCAGGAATTGGATATTCGTTCCATCATGGCTTTAAGCGATGATGAGTTTGTCGAAACCCTCATTCGTTTCGTCAACAATTCGCCAGTTAGAGTAACCCTTAGTCCGGCAAAGATTCGCGACATCCGCAAGATGTGCCTTAATTCTGAGCCGAATATGACCTATAAACTCAAGGATAAGTTCTATTTGGTGAAGGAGTACGATACCATCTCAATTGAAACTGACCCAGATGAGCTTCCGTATACTTATACCCTTGAAAAACCCGGCAAATTACGCACGGATACCTTTGATCTCGATTTCTCCAATGGCGCAGAAGACCGTGGAATCCATTCTGAAGATTACCCATTAACCATTCGGACCGCCATTCCTAGCGATGTCTACATTTACGGCGGCTACTTGGTGCCAGTTCGCAAGATGTACAAAGAAGCAGGCATGCCGGCACGATTACTAGCTATTTGGCCGATTTTCGTGAACAAAGACGGGAAGATAATTTATGTTCCGAGATATAAGAAGGGATTCTCTGAATATCATTCCTCGGTTTTGAACATTCACGTCAAAAATGAAGAAAAATGAGCAAAAACGCGAGTATTCTATTTGTTAAGCGTCGCGTACGGGTGTATTGTGCGAGTATACGCCTCAAAGAAAATTCGTAATTGAAGAGTTAATCATTAGCATCGTGGAGGAGCAGCATGAACGATAACAACAACAACCGCAAAAATACTTGGGGAGCCATACTCCCTTACCTTTTCATTGCCTTGGTTCTTGTTCTTTTGGTAACTTACGCCATTTTGAACATGAATACCGGGAACACCTGGACCGAAGATCAACTTGATACGGTTCTTCGCGTCAATGGTGCAAATGATAAGAGTTCCTCTGTTTATTTAAAATCCGCGAAAGTTCAAGAAGGCCGTCGTACCGTTAAGGTTACCGGCGAATCCTATTTGGCCAATAATACCGATCGTCGCATTGATTACACCGTTGTTATTGAACGAGAGAAATGGAATTCGACTTTCGAAACCGGTTCCGTTGATTCCACAACCGGCGTCATCACTCTTACCCCTCACGCTAGCTGGTCATCGATTTTTGCCTCTCGTGTCGATGAATGGAACAACAACACCTCGCTTAAACAAAGCCATGGCGTCGGCTACTTCAGGGTGGTTGATATTTACGAAACCAACTGGTGGACTGAGTGGGGACCGACCATTATCTTGGTTCTCGGCGTCACCATCGTCGGCGTTATCTTCTTCGTGCGCCTTAATGGCTCTGTTAATGGTGCCAATCGTCAGGCGATGGACTTCAACAAATCTCCAGCCAGACGCGAAGATGCCAGCAAGATTCGCTTCACCGATGTCGCTGGTTGCGATGAAGAAAAAGCCGAAATGGTCGAAATGGTCGACTATTTGAAACAACCGAAGAAATATTCAAAATTCGGCGCTAGATTGCCTAAAGGCGTTCTCCTTATCGGCCCTCCGGGCACTGGTAAGACGTTGCTTGCTAAAGCCGTGGCAGGCGAAGCTGGAGTGCCATTTTATAGCATTTCTGGTTCCGATTTCGTTGAAATGTTCGTTGGCGTTGGCGCCGGTCGTGTCCGTGACCTCTTTAAACGGGCTAAGCAAACCGCGCCATGCATTGTCTTTATTGATGAAATCGATGCTGTCGGTCGTCAACGTGGCGCCGGCTTAGGCGGTGGCAACGATGAACGCGAGCAGACTTTGAACCAATTGCTCGTCGAAATGGATGGCTTTGAGTACAACTCTGGCATTCTCGTCATGGCGGCTACAAACCGTGATGACGTCCTTGATCCGGCTCTCTTAAGACCTGGTCGTTTTGACCGCATTATCACTGTTTCCCTTCCGGATGCTAATGGTCGTGAAGCTATCTTCCATGTCCATGCACGCAACAAGAAAATCGATCCGAGTGTCGACTTTAAGGCCTTGGCCAAACGCACCGTTGGTTTCTCTGGTGCTGATATCGAAAACATCCTTAACGAAGCTGCCATTTTGGCCGTTCGTTTCAATAAGGAAGATGTCGGTATGGCCGAAATCGATGAGGCTATTGATCGCCGCATCGCTGGCCCAGCCAAGAGTTCTAAGGGCATGAATGACCAAGAGCGGAAAGAGGTTGCCTTCCACGAGGCCGGCCACGCCGTTATTGGCTTGGTGCTTCCTTATAGCGAAAAAGTCCAAAAGATCACGATTATTCCGCGTGGTCGTACGGGCGGTCACGTTCTCATGACTCCCGAGGACGATCGCTTCATTCTCACGAAGAAAGAACTTCTTGCTCAAATCACTGGTTTGCTTGGCGGACGTGCCTCCGAAGAAATCTTCTTCGACGACATTTCAACTGGAGCAGAAAATGATATTCAAGAGGCCACTAGATTGGCTCGTATGATGGTCACTGAATTCGGCATGTCCGAACTTGGCCCAATCCAATACGAAAATAACAGTGGTTCTGTCTTCCTTGGTCGTGATTATGCCAACACTCAAAAGAACTTCTCATCAGAAGTGGCTTTCGAGATTGATAAGGCCGTTCGTCAGATTATCGATGATGCCCACAAACAGGCTACCGAAATTCTCACTGAACATAAGAAAGATGTAACTTTAATCGCCAACACGCTTCTTGAAAAAGAAACGATTACCGCTGAAGAGATCGATTCCTTGATTAAGACCGGCGCCCTCCCACAAAAGGTAGTGGCTAAAGTCCAAGAAAAGGAAAACATGACCCCTGAAGAGGCCGCTGTTGTGGATGGAAAGGTTTCGCCTGAGACCCAAATCAAAGACGAAAATAAGCCTGCTGAGGCCCCGAAAGCCGATGCCGCTCAACCCGTTGAGCCGGCTACGCCAGAAGAGCCCAAGGCTAAGAAACCTGCCGCCAAAAAGGCCCCAAAGAGCGATGACGATGGCCCAAAGCCACCTAAAGGAGACAAATAAGGGAAGGAGGCCGCAAGGCCTTCTTTCTTTCTGCTTATGGGCGAGTTCAAAGAATTCAACATCGGTGGCGTTCCCATTAAAGGGCCGGTTATTTTAGGACCGATGGCGGGCGTGACCTCTTTGGCCTATCGGGACTTCATGAAGCCATTTGGCGTTGCTTTATCCTATAGCGAAATGATTTCCGATTACGGCATCGTCTATGGAAACAAAGAAACCTTTGAATACTGTGAAACTTCCAAGATTGACCATCCGGTCGGTCTTCAGTTGTTTGGAAATGATTCCGCGATTACCTCTAAAGCCATCGCGATCCTCGAAAAAGGATATGAATACGATATCCTCGACATCAATCTTGGCTGCCCGGTTTATAAAGTCGTGAAGACGGGAGCTGGTAGCGCCTGGCTTCGTGAGCCGGCTAAACTCTATGACTACATGAAAGCGGTGGTTGAGGCTTCTCATAAACCCGTCACCGCCAAAATCCGTCTCGGATGGGATGAAACTTCGATCAACTTCATTGAGATTTGTGAAGTCATTGAGAAAGCGGGCGTTAAGGCCGTTACGATCCATTCTAGGACAACCAAGCAGAGTTACAGCGGGAATGCCCGCCACGAGCTTCTTAAAGGCTTAGGCGGCCGTTTAAGCATTCCTCTTTTCATTAGCGGCGACATCAACGATCCGCTTAAAGCGAAGGAATGGTTTGACGAGACTGAAGCCAGCGGAGTAATGGTGGCCAGGGGTGGTTTGGGGAACCCATGGCTAATTTGCGCAATAAACGCGCAAATCACGCACGGATTGCTCCCTGAGCACTTTTCACTCATGCAGCAAGTNGATTATGCGGAAGCCTTCTCAAGGTCTCTAATTGCTAGTAAGGGCGAGAGGTCTGCGATTATGCAACTTCGTGGCTTGCTACCTCACTTTTTCGCTGGTTTTGCTGGGTCAAAAAGGATCTCAATCGAGATAAGTCAGACCATGAACTCGGTTGATGATTTGAATAAAATCCTCGATGGTATCCGACATCGCGAGCATTTATAACCAATTGAAGAATAAATAAGTTGCTTTATNGCTTTTGCTTCCTATAATGTTCGTACACGAACTAAATCGTGTACATCTTAGTTTATGGAACCAGAAAAACCACTCGGCGTAGAAATGCGCATTACAAACAACATGATCAAAGCCTATGTTGATCAAACCGTCCAAGCTGAATTGGAGGAACCTTTGACTGGCATTGAAGGCATGGTGCTCGGCTTTGTCTTCAAAGCGGAAGGGCAGACGATTACCGCGACTGAGATCATGAGTAAAGCTAAAGCCGCGAAAGCCACAACCTCCCAAACATTGAAAGGTCTTGTGAAAAAAGGTTATCTCAAAATGGAATCATCTCCTATCGATAAAAGAAAGAAGATGATTACCCTGACTGACAAAGGAATAAAGGTAGAAGAAGAATTCAAAGAAATATTCAAAGAAATTTCTCAAAAGGTAAAAAGTGGAATTACGCCTGAAGAAGAGCAAATATTCAGGAGCGTCCTAAAAAAGATACGCGAGAATGTTGGGAACAAAGAGGACTGATTATGAAAGTTTTTAAAAAGTTATTCTCATATATCAAAGAATATTGGAAGGATACTATTTGGACTTGGCTTTTTGTCTTGTTCGAAAGCGTTTGCGAAGTTCTTGTCGTTTTCTTGATGAAATACCTTATCAACGCGGTTAATGCCTCTGATTTGAATGCTATTTATATGTATTCAGGTTTAATCGCTTTGATAGCTCTTGTTGCCGCTGTGTTTGGCATTTTGGCAGGCGTTACTTCCGCTTCGGCGGCTGCTGGCTTTGGTAAAAACCTACGTGATGCAATGTTCGTGAAAATCCAATCATATTCGTTTAAGAACATCGATAAGTTTTCAACTAGTTCAATCGTCACGAGAACCACGACGGATGTAACGAACGTTCAAAATGCTTATCTTCAATGCATCCGTGCGGTCATTAGAGCTCCGTTTATGATGATTTTCTCACTCATTATGTGTTTCGTGTCAGAATGGAAGTTAGCCTGGATTTTCTTGATTATCATCCCGGTAGTTCTCACAGGCTTAATTATTATTGCCATCAAAGTACATCCGATTTTCGTTAAGGTCTTCAATGAGTACGATCAGCTCAACCAATCTGTGGAAGAAAATGTTGATGGCATTCGCGTCGTAAAGTCGTTTAATCGTGAGGAAGAGCAAAAAGAAAAGTTCCATGGTGTCTCAGGATTTATCTATCGAAACTTCGTTCATGCTGAAAAGATTTTGGCTTTGAATAGCCCTTTACTAAACTTTGCAGTCTATTCCGCGATCGTCTTCGTCTCGTGGCTTGGTTCAGAACTTATTGTCTCCAGCAAAGGAGTCGAAATGACGGTTGGCGATCTCAGTACCTTAATCACTTACGTCATGCTCATCATGATGTCGTTGATGATGGTTTCCATGGTCTTCGTTATGGTCATGATTGGACGTAACAGCGCCGAGCGTATTGTAGAGATCATAGAAGAGGAACCTGATATAAAATCCCCGCAAAACGCGATTAAAATGATTGATAACGGTTCTGTTGAGTTCCAGGATGTCTCCTTCGCTTACAACCTCGATCACTACGTTTTATCGGATATAAATCTCAAAGTGGCTCCTGGCGAGATGGTCGGCGTTTTGGGGTCAACGGGCGCAGGTAAAACTACTCTTGTTTCGCTAATCGCCCGCCTCTACGATTCGAGTAAAGGAAAAGTCGTGGTGGCCGGTCATGACGTTAAGGATTACGACCTCGTTGCCCTTCGTGATTCCGTGGCTGTCGTTTTGCAAAAGAACACTCTGTTTAGCGGCACCCTTAAAGATAATTTGAAGTGGGGCAACCAAAACGCGACGGACGAAGAAATCGCCAAGGCTTGTGATGTGGCTCAAGTTACCCCATTCTTATCAGATTTGCCAAATGGGATTGATACCAAGATCGACGAAGGAGGTACCAATGTCTCCGGCGGTCAAAAACAGCGCATTTGCATTGCTAGAGCGTTGCTTAAAAATCCGAAGATTCTTATTTTGGATGATTCTACATCCGCTTGTGATACCCATACCGACGCTTTGATCCGTCACACTTTGGAGACGGAAATAAAAGACATTACAAAGTTCATCATCGCGCAACGCGTTCTTTCAATTAAAGACTGTGACACCATCATCGTAATGAACGAGGGCAAAATTGTGGCTCAGGGTTCGAGCGACGAATTGCTTAAAACGTGTCCAGTGTATAAAGACCTATATACGTCTCAATTAGGTGGAGGTGATTTCGATGCCCGCAATTAATCTTCGCGCCACTAAAGGTGGTCGCAATATGACGCCGATTACAAACAAGCAAAAGCTTCATTCGGTCGGACGCTTGTTGAAGTACGTTTTTAAGTATTATCCTCTGCAATTCGCGGTTGTTTTGATTTGTATACTCTTTTCGAGCGGTGCCGGAACGGTAGGCTCATACATCGTTGGCAACGTCATTGTTGATGCCTATTTAAACCCTGCCATCGCACAAGGCTCTTCGCTAGCAGAATATGTGCCAGTAGCCGGTATTACTAATGGCCTCCATTTCTCAACCGTCATTCTCATTCTCGTTTGCGTTTATCTATTAGGTCTTATTTGCTCCTTTGTTTATAACGTCATGATGTCCATTATTGGTCAAGGAATTCAAAAGCGGATTCGTGACGAACTCTTCGATCATTTGCAATCGTTGCCAGTATCATATTTTGATCGTAGGGGTCATGGTGACATTATGTCGATCTTCACCAACGACGTCGATGCCCTCCGCGAAATGCTTTCACGGGCCCTACCGATGGTGGCGAGTTCGATTATGACGATGGTCGTTTGTTTCGTGTTTATGCTCTTAACGGACCTCTTGCTCACCGGAATCGTTCTTGGTTTCTCGATTTTGATTTTGTTTATCACCTCCTTCTATGCCAAAAGGAGCCGTAAATACTTCATTCGGCAGCAAATTGAGCTTGGCACGACTAATGGTTACATCGAAGAAATGACCAACGGTCAAAAGGTTGTNAAGGTTTTCAACTATGAAGATCGGAACATCGCAGAATTCCGGAAACATAANGAAACGCTATTTGAAGATTCAGTTAAGGCAAACCGCTTTGCTAACGTTTTGATGCCAACCGTTAACCAACTTAGCAACATTCAATATGCCTTATTGGCTCTTATCGGTGGCATGGCNATCGTCAANAAGGTCACTGGAGTTTCCTTAACGGGTTATCATCAGTTTGATGTTGGCATCATCGTCTCGTTCCTGATGTTCTCCAAATCCTTTACGCAGCCTATAGGTCAAGTTAGCCAACAGTTAAACGTTATTGCTTTGGCTTTGGCTGGTTCGACCCGCATTTTCGAGGTTATGGATCAGCCTAGCGAAACCGATGACGGCTACGTTGAACTTGTTAATGCGAAAGCCGATGCCGACGGCAATCCTGTTGAGTGCGTTGAAAGAACTGGGCATTGGGCTTGGAAACACCCTCACAAAGACGGCAGTCCAACCACCTATGTTTGGCTGAAAGGCAAGATCACCTTCGATAACGTGAATTTTGCATATATCCCTGGCAAAACCGTCCTGCATGACATTACTTTGTACGCCAAGCCTGGCCAAAAAGTCGCCTTTGTTGGACCCACTGGCGCAGGCAAAACAACCATCACGAATTTGATCAATCGTTTCTATGACATTGAGGATGGGAAAATNCGTTACGACGATATCAACATTAACAAGATTAGAAAAACTGATTTAAGACGTTCTTTAGGCATGGTCCTNCAGGACACTAAACTCTTTACTGGNACCGTGATGGAAAACATCCGTTTCGGCAAACTCGATGCCACCGATGAAGACGTCATCAAGGCCGCCAAGCTTGCTAACGCTGATTCTTTCATTCAAAACCTGCCCAATGGCTATAACACGGTTCTTGAAGCTGGCGGTGGCTCGTTATCACAAGGCCAAAGACAACTTCTTTCTATCGCCCGCTGCGCCGTTGCTGATCCTCCAGTCATGATTCTTGACGAAGCCACAAGCTCCATTGACTCACGTACTGAAAAACTGGTTCAGCAAGGCATGGACGCCATCATGAAGGGGCGCACCGTGTTTGTCATCGCCCACCGTTTAAGCACCATTCAGAACGCCGATGTTATTATGGTCCTCGAAAATGGCACGATTATCGAACGCGGCACCCATCAACAATTGCTTGACCAAAAGGGCAAGTACTATCAGCTATACACGGGCGGCAAAGCCACTGAATGATGGTAAAACCATCAGTATTTCCCCTTGTATCTCGTTTTTTGCCGCTTTAAGGTCTACACTATCAAAGCGTTCAAAATTATAGGAAGGTAACACTTTATGGATGAGAAACAGCAAAACCCGGTTCAAGCTCAGGAACCGTCATTGAATGACCAAGAGCAAGCTCGCCGCGATAAACTTGCCAAATACACCGAGCTTGGCGTTGATCCTTTTGGATCTCGTTATGCTTGGAAAGATCAGATTCGCGATATTAGAGCCAAATATGGCAAACTTACGGCCGAAGAATTAACCGCTCAGAACATTGATGTTAACGTGGCTGGCCGTTTGGTCGCCATTCGTAGAATGGGCAAAGCTTCGTTTGTTAACCTCAAAGATGAATATGGTCAAATCCAAGCTTGGATTGGTATCAACGTCATCGGCGAACACGATTACGACGTCTTTAAGCTTGCCGACTTAGGCGATATCGTTGGTCTCGAGGGCACCTTGATGCTTACGAGAACCGGCGAATTGACCATCCGTGTCGCCAAGTACACTCATATCACCAAATGCTTAAAGCCGCTTCCAGAAAAATTCCATGGTCTCACTGATACCGAAGATCGTTATCGGAAACGCTATCTCGACCTCATTGTCAACGATGATTCTCGTCGGATTGCCCTTATGCGTCCGCGTATCATTCGTGGCATTCAAAAATATTGCGACGATCTTGGCTTCGTTGAAGTTGAAACCTCAATTTTCTCACCGATTCTCGGTGGAGCGGCTGCCAAACCTTTCATCACGCACTTCAACGCGCTTGATAAGGATTTCTACCTCCGCATAGCAACCGAACTTAATCTCAAAAATGCATGGTCGGCGGTATTGACCGTGTTTACGAAATCGGTCGTATCTTCCGCAACGAAGGTATCGACGCCAAGCACAACCCGGAATTCACCACCATTGAGCTTTATCAGGCTTATGGCGATCTCTCCGATATGCGTTCTTGGCTAGAAGGATTATTCCATTACATCGCCGAGAAAGTCGTTGGCAAAGACGTGTTTAAATTCAATGGCCAAGACATCGATGTTTCTAAGCCGTTTGCCTGGGTTGACCAAGCCGATGCCATTAAGGCTCAGTGCGGTGTCGACTTCAAACAGCAAATGACCTACGAAGAAGCGGTGGCCCTTGCTAAGAAATTCAACGTTCCGCTTGAGAAGAGCTGGAACAGCGTTGGCTACATTCAACAAGCNTTCTTCGATGAGNTAGTTGAACACACCTTGATTCAGCCGACCTTCATTCACACTTATCCGATTGAAGTCTCTCCGCTCACCAAGAAAACGGCCGATCCGCGATTTGTTGATCGGTTCGAACTCTTCATTGCCGGATGCGAGTTTGGCAATGCCTATAGTGAGCTCAATAACCCGTTTGACCAAAAGGAACGCTTCGAAGCGCAACTTGCGGCCAAGGCCAGAGGCGACGATGAGGCTAACGAGATGGATTTATCCTTCTTGGATGCTCTCAGTTACGGCATGCCGCCGGCTGGCGGAATTGGTGTCGGCATCGATAGATTCACGATGCTCTTCACCGAGACGGACAACATTCGTGAAGTCCTTCTCTTCCCGACCATGAAGGACGACAAATAAGCTCTAGAAAAATAACCACCGCCAATCAACTGACGGTGGTTTTTTGGTACGAAATGCAAAATCTCGCCTATATATGGGTGGGAGGACAAATCAACGTCTTCCTGAGACTCGAGGGAGGTAACTTGTCGTCCCGAGAGACTTGGAGTGGACTTTCTTCATTGCTTAACCAGCCCCCTCATAATATAATTATGACCGCCTTAGATGAAGGATCTGAGGCGCACATACTCTTATGGTCACACGCCTAGCGAGGTGACCCAGAGTCCAAAATTAGGAGGTGCAAGCGAATGAAAAAGTACGAGATCATGTACATTCTGAAGGCCGATCTTGATGAGACCGCCCGCAAGGATGAGATCGCGAAGCTCCAGGGGATCCTTGAATCCAACAAGGCCAAGGTCACCAATGTCAATGAATGGGGCGTCAAAGACTTCGCTTACGAGATCAAGAATGCCACGAAAGGTTACTACGTCGTGCTCAAAGTGAGCGCCGAAGCAGCTGGCCTTAAGGAATTCTCGCGTCTTGCTAAGCTTGATCAAAACGTCATCCGTCACTTGATCACAGTTGACCAAGACTAAGACAAGGTAATGGAGGTCGTTTAACAATGATTAATCGCGTCGTTCTAGTCGGTCGTTTAACCCGTGATCCGGAACTGCGGAGAACCGCTTCTGGATTAGCAGTCGCTTCCTTCACGATTGCTGTCGATGATTCCCGCAAGGGACCCAATGGTGAAAAACAGACGATATTCATGCCGGTTTCCGTTTTCGGAAATACTGGCGAGAACGTTGCCAAGTTCACCCGCAAAGGATCCTTGGTTGGCATCGAGGGACGTCTAACACAGAGGAAATATACCCGTAAGCAAGATAATACTCAGGTCACTTCGACCGAGATTGTCGCTGATGGTGTTGAATTCCTTGAACCGAAAGGCTCAAATGCTGCTAGTGATAACAACGGCTTTACACCTGATAAACCCGCACCGGAAGCTCCGGCTGCCGATACGAAGAAGCAGGAAGGCAAGAATCTCGATTCGATCGACGTTGTTGATGATGACCTGCCGTTCTAATTGAGAAAGGATTCAATAATCTTATGTTTAAGAAAATGAGACCGCGGAAAAAGGTCTGCTACTTCACNAAGAACCACATCAAATATGTGGATTATAAGGACATCGAATTGCTCTCCAGATTTGTTAATCCGGATGGCAAGATTGCCCCGCGTAGCTCGACTGGAACTTCCGCCAAGTATCAGCGTGAATTAGCCCGTGCGGTTAAGAACGCTCGTTACATGGGTCTTCTCGCTTATCCGGGACAGAACTAATTCCATTCGATAGGACAATCCGTTCTCCTAAAAAGAATGGTGAAATCCAATCAAATCAAAAATAAAGACCGGTCGTAAGGCCGATCTTTTTTTCGTCGTAACATCACAATTCCGTTTTACTTATTTGTAGAGGTATTCGTGGCCTGGGACGCATTTCCAGGTGTTGAAGTGGAGGCGATGCATCTCTTGGCAAATGAAGTCCGCCTTGCCCACGACACGCTTCTTGGGCGCGAATTCAAAATACTCGCCATTGATGTAGAGGGAGAACATCCTAGTATTAACCTCTTCGATGAGACGGAAATAAATCTCATAGGATAAATCCAGGCGGAAATCCTTCCCGTCTTTCGTCCCCACATAATGCATTCCTTGGTGGTCGAGAGTGAAAGTCCCTTCACCAACCACCTCGGTTGAGCGAGTCTTGTCTTTGACATAGTGGTCCGTTGGCTGGGTTCCAATAGTGGTTCAAAGGAAAAAGAGTAATTAGGATCTTTTCTAATCTCGTCAATCACACATTTCCGCTCCCAAAGGACCCATTTGCTTGGGTATTTGAAGTCATGGCCGATTTGCTTTGAAGGAACGAGCTCAAGATACTCGTTTGAGTGGTAAGAGAAACCACATTTGTCGCAATGGATGTCATCTCCATTTCCAACCATATGGAATTCTTCGCCGCAGTTCGGACATTTATAGCAAATATCCTCCATTCCTTCGCAGGCCTTGCCTTTTGTATCCCATTTGAAGTGGTGTTTTTCTTGGTAATCGTAGTCATCGTGAAGGAATTCCTTCATGAGGCGACCTTCGATTTCTGTCTCGTTGAGTTTTTCTAAATCTTCTCTAGCAGCACACGAAAGTGTTGCGAGAAAGTCACCATGAACGCTTGCAATTTTCGGTGCTGAGGAGCAAATGCCTGAGCAATCTCTCCGTTTTCGGCCATNCCTCCCAGATCCTTCGATTTGTTTGGCGAGACCATTATACGGCGGGGCGGCTCATCAATAAACGTCAGCAACACTTTCGTGTGCTGCTAGAAAATCTTCAGGAGAAAACAACCGATAGATGGTGACCTCGCATCCGCCTCCGTAACGATAAGTGGATGAAAAGACCGGAGCAATAAGGGCTTGGCCATCAAAACGGGCGAAATAGACCGGCACGCGGCAATGCTTCAAGAGGTGCCCAATACCCGTGATAACCGTTTCATTGATGCCAGTGATGGTAGCAAGGCCCTCCGGGGCCATCGTGACAATGCCTTTCTGCTTGATGAGCGAAAGAATGGCCTTCACTCCAACTGGATCCATGCAGAAGTTCTTCTTGGGCAGAATTTGCTGTTTCTTAAAGGCCCAGGCCAAATGACTACGGAAGAACTCGCAATAGCCAGCAACCATATTGAATTTCTTGGGGTAGAGGGCCTTAACGATAAAGGCGTGATCCAATCTCGAAAGGTGATTCCAAAGAAGGAAAGCTCCGTTATCCTCTTTTTTAATATCGTCTATCATGGTGATTTTAGGATTGAATTTAGTAATCTTAAAATCAACCATCACCATTTTGTAAAACCAATAGAAAAACGAATTTGGTTGTCGATACTTCCGGCGACTCAGCTCCTCTTGGAGAGTTTCTTTTTTCTTCATTCATCGACTCCTGGGTTAATTTTGTTATACCGCAAAACTAATCTTTTTTCGTTAGAAAAATGCATTTCTCCAATGAAATGTGGGGGGGAGGTTACAAAAATNCGANAATNTCAATTTGATTATTTTTATGTTTTGAAGAATTTTACCGAATAAAAAAAGACCGGCTGTAATGTCGGTCTAATCGGCGTTTGAATGTTGACAGACTTTATTATTTGCCTGCGAAATCAGGCGCAATAAGGTAGGAGTAGCGAATCAATCCAAATGATAAGCCCATGATGATGATCGAAACNGCGATAAGGTTGATGCCCCAGGCCCACGGACGACCGTCAAAGACGAAACAACGGATTCCTTCAGAAAGTATCAAAAGGTCAAAACCATTAAAGCGGAGAGGGCAATCGTACCAAAAATCTTCTCAAGTTTTGTTACACCGCCCCCCCACTAATACGCGGTGGCTTTTTTGGCCTTTNAAANTTGATTTACGGACTTATGTTTAGGCGATAATCGATTTCGAACAAAACGGTATAAACAGCAACCATATAAATGAATAGGTTAAAAAAGGGCAAAAAAGTGGAATGGACTCAATTGTAAAATTTTTTCGGCGTGCTTTTTGCGTTGATTTGTTCCATTTAAAAATATCAATATTTGTATCTTTTCTTTTTCTAAAGAGCCTAGTTTTACGCAAATATTCCTGCAAAAGCCCACTATTAATCAAATTAGGCGGAAAATGCCGACAAATGATATCTCATTGGTTGGCTTTTTGTGCTTTTTAACATTTTTAAACCCCGCAAATCCCCTTTTAAAAATTGGACGTTTGCCCATAATCTAGTTTTTCACTTTGATTGTTGTAGAATATGGCCATAAAGGTATGTAAATTTTCATACCTCTTTTTAAAGGAAAGGCTTTTATGCATAAGACTTTGAAAAACTGTATTCTCCTCTCAGCNGTGGCNATACTCGGNTTGCCACTTGCGGCTTGCGCCAAAAACAGCAGCTCCACCAGCGGCTCAGCTTCCGCTTCCGACTCCGCATCCTCAACGAAGAATTCATCTGAATCTTCTGCTGCGACTGCGATTAAGGTTTACGGACCTTTGGCTGCTACCAAATACTATCAGGGCTTTGTGGTTGATTACTCGAAGCTTACAATTCAAACACTGACTTCTTCTGGCAAGGTTCTCGAAACCATCCCTTATTCTCAGAATCAGAGCAAGATCACCTATACGCAAATCGATACTTCAACTGTGGCGACCGGAAAAGTCTTCACCGTTACCTACAAGGCCAGTGCTTCTGCAGCCACGTTGAGCGTCAACGTTGTTTATGATGTCTTGGTTAACAATTTGACTCCTATTGGCTGGCACGCCAATAAGCGGTGGACCGACTTTAACAGTCAGGTTCCTGATAACACTAAAGTCAATGCTGATGGAACTCACCCATCAAGCTTCATGAAAGCGACATCTTACTATATTGGTAATAAGAACTCTCTTGATCTCTTCCCGATCGTTAATGGCAAAGACCAACTCGGAAACGTCGGTACAATGAGTTCCGTTGCTTCTGGCATTTCGGTTGTTTTAAAAGACTCGACGACTGGAACCGCCTTAACCTTAAGCGATTATTTTGCGGAAGCCGATATCACCAATCTTCAAACTAAAGGTGTTGTCGATTTCAAAGATGATAAGACCGGATCGTTCACTCTTGTTTTCACTTATCCTTCTGGTACAGCTTCTGCTTTCCCGGAGATTGACTACAAACTAGTGGTTGTCGATGGCTATAACGTCACGAATGCTAAGCAATTGGCTGTGATGAGCAACTCTACGGCCGCTGATGTTAAGAAGGTTAACGATCCATGGAAGACTGCCAACGGCATTCCGACCGACGTTCAAGTCAACAACGTTGTTATCCAAAACGACATCACCATTAACAAGGCTGATTTGCCTGATTATTCTGTGTGGGGAGCCTCCACTCTCGACGTTGCTCCGAATGACACTTCTTGTGTTGGCACGTTAAAAGACTACAAGTGGATTTATGAGCATTATCTCGATAAAGACCACCCGACCTTCAGCCTCTATGGCAACCTCTTCAAGATTTCTTGTGGTGAGGATTTCCCATATGTTGAAGAAAACGGCAATGGCAATGGTACACACTTAGGCGATGGCGAAGTCGTTAACAGTCATACCGCCGTCTTCGGAAGCAACAAGTATTCCGATTACGATACCGCCACTGACAAGTCGATTTTTAAATTCAGCATTCAGGATTTGGCCTTCACTGGCAGAACCGGCGTTTCAACTGATGCCTCTATGAAGTCTAAAGGCGGCGTCATCTTCATTAAACCGAACTCCGATTCTTTGATTAAGAACTGTGTTCTTTCGACAGTGTTCCTCGGAACGGTTAACGATGGTGTCTATAATTCCGCTACGGATTACAAGTACTATACCAACACTTGGGATTCGACTCGTATTCACGACACCTTCTCTGCTCAGATTTTCAACTATCTTTATGGCGATATCGAGATTAAGAACTGCGACCTTTACAAGGCCGGCGGTCCTCTCTTCATCAATCAGTGCCCATCTGTCAGTTTGGCTGGTTTGACACCTGCCGATGCCGCTTTGATTAAGGGAAGCTGGATTCACGTTGATGCCGACACCTCTCTTGATAACTATGTCTCTGGAACAGGTGGATGGTTTGACATTTACGAAGGCGCCTCAGCCTATGTCGCTCAGCTAAAACAATTGGATCCTTTGATGAAACTCGTTGTTGGTAAGACGTTCCTCAACAGCGAAAACAAACTGAACTTTGTCTCGCTTAATATGTCGACTGGCGAAACAGCCTCTGGCACCAAGACNGGTGGCCTCTTTGGCGGCACGGTCATTGGCACAAAGAGTCCGATTGACTATAACGGTGGCCGTAATCAAATGCTTGCCGACATCGCTAACGCCAAATCTGATGGTTATCAGGCCGATTTGTATTCGACCGATACCGGCGCTCTCTTCTTATCTCAATATACGACCGCCACTTCTTGCCCGCCGGTTTTCAAACTCAACAACGACTTTGCGATGCCGACCGTTGATTCGACCGGTGCCGTCAATGGCATGGTGAACGCCAAGTATTACGTTACTCAAGCGGATGCTGATAAGGCTCTCTCGGCCGATGCGAAAACGGCTTCTTACTTAGGCATTTACGGCTTCGGCGCCGTTCAGGGTCTTGCTCCGACCAATCCGGCTAACTATATGTCCTGGACTGGTTCTAACGACTTCGGACTTGTGGTTGCCTTATCCAGTATTGCTTAATTGATGAGGTTTCATGGGATTAACAAAGCGTGATTGGTTAATCTTAGGAGGCGGCTTAGGGTTCTTAGCAATCCTAGCCGTCTCTTTTTCCGTGGCCTTCCACGCTTATTGGTCCTATGAACTCGCCGCTTTGATTACGGCGGTTGTCTTCCTTGCTCTCTTTATTTTCCTTCCGCGCGTTTTTAAAGATGTGCCACCGAAAGAAACAAAAATTCAAACTCGTTGGGAAGATTAATCGTTTTTTCTCTACTAAAGAAAACCAAACCAGATTCTTTTATTGCGCTTCCGCCGTTGTTTTGAATTTGCTTTTCATTTTCCGTTTCGAATCAGGGTTTGATTATCTCGAAAACGTCTCAAAACTTGTTTCTGATTTTATGGCTCCGTGGCAGGTAGCCATTTCGACAATTATGGTTTGCCTTTGGACGGCAGCTTTGCTTTTCGTGGTCATTGCCCAATTTCTCCGTAGCGACATGATGATCGGCATTGAAAAATGGCTTTCTGGCATTCTCTTTGTCATCATCGCCTTAACGTTGCCGCTCGAAATCAATGGCGTCTGTGGAAACGCTGCTCTTAATGGCTTTAATTTCCGCGGTCTTCTCATGGGCATTGAGCTTGGTTTGAGCGCCGCTTTCATCATCAAGGACTGGATGCAATATCCTTCTCCAAAACTCAACAAGAGCATGGTTTACGGTATCTGTGTTGCCATCGTCTTGATGCTTATGACATCAATTTGGAACTATTTGCCACAGAACCTCTTTGGCGTCATCGTTCAAAACGTCCCTTCCCCGAAAGAGTTTTCCCTTTCGCATCGTTTGTTAATCGGTCTTTGCTTCTTGCTTCCGTTTGTGGATTTCCTTTTGCTTTATCCCTTCGATAAAGAACATCGTCGGGCTTTATTGATTTTCGTTTCCGCTAATATTCTCTTTGCCTATCTTTCGTGGAGCGGTGGCGGCAATGCTCGTTACCTCATGTATACCCATTTTTATTCGTGGCCACTTCACCTTTGTAATACAGCCATGTACATCATGCCGATCTGCTTGATTTTCATGTGGATCGGTATGTTTTACTTCACGATGTTTATTAACGTCTTGGGTGCTTTCTTAGCAATTATGATGCCAAACTACGATAGTGCTTTGACCATCTTCAATCCTCGAATCCTTCAGTTCTTTAATAACCATATCTATGCCTTTATGATGCCGGTCTTGGTTATTTTGTTGGGTCTCTTTGAAAGGCCGAAATGGAAGTACTTTGGCTACTCAATGATTGGCTTTACGCTCTATTTCGTCTTTGTNGGTATTCTCAATACTTACTTCAATGCCACCATCGTTGTCGGTGGCGTTAAAGTGGCTCGTCATAGCACTGATTTCTTCTTTATCGGCAGCGATTATGTGGCTTCGAAGGTAGCTGATCACGGTGGCAAATGGGCCGAGAATCTCTTTAGCGTTAACACGCAATGGACTGGTTCTGATGGGTATCTTTATACCCTTCGTGTGCCTTATCTTGTTTCCTATTTCTTAGTCTACGTTTTGCTCGCTTTAGGCATGTGGTACATCTATGAAATGCTCTTTAGCGGCGTTGATTCGTTAATTATGCTTCATGAGCGGAGCCAAACTTATCACGTGAGTCAGCTCCAATTCCAAAAGCTCGAACAGCAAAGGAGAAACAGTATGGACAACAAAGAAAACGACGGCATCGATCATTCGGCTCGACTGACCATCAGCCACTTCACCAAACGGTATGGAACGGCCAAGACTAACGCAGTCACTGATTTCTCGTTAGATATCAGCGGTGGAAAGATTTATGGATTCTTAGGCAAGAACGGCGCTGGAAAATCCACAATCATTAAAGGCATCGTTGGCATGCATGGTTTCAATAGTGGCACAATCACCGTTTGCGGTTATGACGTTGAACATCAGCCAGTGCAAGCGAAACAAGAAATCGGTTTCGTCCCCGACAACTACGCCCTTTATGAAACGCTGACCGGACGCCAATACATCAACTACATGGCGGACCTTTATGGTGTCACGAATGAAGAAAGAGCGGAAAGACTTCCTAAACTCTTAAAGCGTTTGGAAATGGAAAGCCATTTTGACGATCAAATGAAGACATATTCTCATGGTATGAAGCAAAAAATCACCATTATTGGCGCTTTGATTCATAACCCCAAGATTTGGATTCTCGATGAACCGATGACTGGCGTTGATCCGAACTCCATTTTCCAAATTAAGGAATGCATGCGCGAACACGCGAAGAACGGCAATATCGTCTTTTTCTCATCGCACTTAATCGATGTTGTCCAGAACCTTTGCGATGAGATTATCATCATCAAACACGGCACGCTGATCATGACGTCTTCGATGGAAGATTTGAAGAAGCAAAACATCGATCTTGAGTCCCTCTTCCTTGAAAAGACAGCCGATTCGGAAGAAGAAGCGAAAGCCTTGCTTGGCGAAGAGGCTAAATTCTCGCAAGGAGAAAAGAAGAATTAGTTTTATGGAAGCGACGAAAGCATTAAAAACTCAGGGCGTTAAGCACACCGAATGGCGTCGCTTTACGACGCTCGTTAAGATGCTTTTGTCTGACTCTTTAAAAATATCCTTTGATACGAAAAATAGCCGCAAATCCGCCATCATTCGTATTGTGACGGGCGTTTTGCTCTTCGCCGCGATAACGGCTTTTGGCGTTGTGCTATATAGACTTGCGATAACCCTAGGCATCTTCAGTTTACTAGCCTTTGTTCCTGAGGTTGTTCCGTCAGCCTTATCGATCTTCATTATTCTTCTGGCGGTTTTTAATGCCACCAACGGCCTCGTGAAGAACCTTTATTTTTCAAACGATAACCGCCTGATGATTACCTATCCATGCCGCGGCTCCACGATTTTCTTAGCCCGCCTTTTCGTTTATTACGTTAACGAACTCGTCAGGATGTTTATCGTTCTTTCTCCGATTTTGCTTTCCTATGTTATTGTTTCCAAATTCCCTTGGTATTCCTTTGTTTGGCTCTTCATTGCGATTCTCATTGTGACGGCCGCGGTGGTGTTGATTGGGGCCCTTTTCTCGATTCCTTGGTACTATGTTCGTTCTTTCTTGAAACGGAACAGCCTTATCGCTCTCTTTGTCTATGCGATCGTTTTTGCAGGCTTCATCTGGCTCGTTACTTGGGTTATTTCCCTTATCCCAGATAAGATTGATATTTTTACGAACTTCGGTCCGTATTTCGCGAAGATTCAAACGCTCATGAAAGGCTACCGGCATTATTGCTGGTACTTCTTAGATGTCACCAAGATGATGATCGGAAACTTCGATGGTTTCTCACTTCATTTGTTGGATGGCGAAGCTTCAATAACCCTAGCAATTTTCCTTGGCATCATCGCCCTTTTGATGGTCTTCTCATTCTTTGTGGTCAACAAACTTTATCTCCATCTCGCTTCTGAGTCGTTCGAATACGATTCCGTTGGTTCGCTCACCAGCCGTTTCGTTCACGCTCGTCCATTTTTCCTGGCTCAGTTTGATAAAGAACGTGTCTTGCTTGAAAAGAGTCCTGATGCGATTTCCGCCCTCTTTGGCGTCTTCGTTTTCCTACCTATCGCCATGGCGTTGATTAATAAGGTTTTCGGTGCCATGGATACTAACTACCGTGGCAATGAATACATCTCAGCCGTTAATCTTTTGCTGGTTCTTCTCGTGGCCCTTGTTTCCAACGAAACCATCGCTCACCTTTATAGCGACGAAGGAGCGGCTTTCGCTCTTAATCGTTCGTTCCCGAAAAAGCCGATGAATCTTCTCTTTGCCAAACTGATCACACCGATTGTTTTGGGTGTTGTTTCTTTAATCATCACCTCATGCAACTATTGGTCTATCAATCAGAGCAAACTCAATTTGCAAGGAGAACCCTGGGTCTCTCCGAGAATGGCTGTTTACTTTGCCATTGCCGTTTGCGCTTTCTATATTGGCCACATGCTCTTCGCGGCNTCGAGTGACTTCTGCAATCTAAATAGCACTTTTGCGGCCCAAAACGGGGCAACGAAAGCCCAGCGTAACGTAGTCATCACCGCCTTTATCATTGCCATTTCGCAAGCCTATCTCTTTTACCTTTATATGGACAAGGGCGACGGCATGGAAAGCGCCTATTTGAAGATTATGATCGTAGGCCTTGTCTTCTTAACCTTGAACGTCATTCTTTTCATACGAAAAACGAAGTACATTTTCGGGAGGGGCGAATAACATGAAAAAGAGCATTTCCGTTCTTGTGGCGGCGGTGGCAATCATCGCTATCGTGATTGTTGCCTTCCTCGGAACCAATCCAGTTGGCATCGTTGTTTTCACATATATCAACTCCATTGAAATTCTCGATACAAATTCCAATTCGATTCCTTGGAATGATTTTGGCCAGCGGGTCTTAACCTTAAACTTCCAAGCCGATATCACTGATACCACTAAAGGCATCGCTTATATGTACTACGTTTTCGATACCAAAATTAACCCTGAAATCGTCACAAAACGTTCCTTCATCTATTATTGCGCCGAAGATGCTTATGTGACTTTTAGCAACAACGGAGTTTCGAGCCAAACCGCCTCGTCTTCCGTCTCATCGAATTCGTCAGGTTCAGCCATGCAATCCAATCACTCTGGACAAATGCTCATTTACCGTTCTTTGAGTGATACGGCCCAGAACGACCACTACATCGATATTTATTGCAAGGCTGATGACAACGGCAAAGCCGGCGTGGAAGACACGATTGGTCTCCTTATCCATTTTTCCGAAATTAAATAACTCCCTCTTTGTCTTGATAAAGCCGTTTTTTCAAAGTTCTTTTTTCGTTTTTTCAAAATCTCTTTATTTTATACCCCTACTCCGTAGGGCTATAATAAACTCACTATGACTAATGCACTTCATCGTCTTCGCGTCTGGACATTCGTAATCTTCACCCTTGAGATGGTCATCATGGCCGTCTTGGCTTTGTTCTGGTTTTTAAATTGGTATAACTTCCAAAAATACGTGACTGCTGGCTATATTATTTTCATCTCCGTCGGCTTTCTTATCATCGATGCTTTCTTCTGCTGGGTCGGCTTAATCAATATTTCCAAGATTCGCCAAAAGACCGATATCGAAGCCGCTACTTTGGTTGGCAACGATATTCAAGAGGCCTATGATTTCGGACAAATCGGTCTCGTGGTGGTGGATGAGTCCAACGTCGTCATGTGGGCCAATAGCCTTTTCAAACAACGCCAAATCGATCTTATCGATACCCAGTTGTTCGACTTAATGCCCGATTTGAAAGATCTCATCAACGCCCCGGTTAACAAGGTTGTCAAAATCGAACTTAAGGGTCGTGATTATGAGGTCAAATATCTCAGCGAACCGCGTCTGTTCATTTTCAAGGATTGCACCGAATATGATAACGTCGAAAGCTACTCGAAAGAGCAAGCTGAGGTTCTTGGCATCATCGTCATCGATAACTACAACGACTTTGCTTCCGAGACCGACGAATCTGCGGATGTCGTCAACAAAGTCCGTGGCATTATCATCGATTATTTCCGTGACTTTGGCGTTCTCCTTCGTCGTGTTGGCGGCGATACATACTTTGCCGTTTGCAACTATGCCTCTCTTGCCAAACTTGAAAATGACGAGTTCTCGATTCTTGAGAAAGTCCGGCAAGCCGGTAAGGCTGGCGAAAAAGAGAGCACCCTTACTTTGTCCATCGGTTTCGCCCACGATTTCCCCGATGTCCATAAGTTAAATGAAATGGCTACTGATGCCTTGAATATCGCCCACTCCCGTGGCGGCGACCAAGCTGTCGTGAGCCCTTATGGCGCCGAACTTCGATTCTTCGGCGGCAAAACCGCAGCCGTGGAAAACTCCAGCAAAGTCAAGGTTCGTTCCGTCGCCGATTCTATCAACTCGCTTATCAAGAGCGCCTCTAACGTCTTCATCATGGGCCATACCGAAATGGATATGGACTCACTTGGCGCCGCCTTAGGCATCATGGCCATGTGCGATTGGTGCCAGAAGCCCAGCCGAATCGTTTATAACCCTAAGCTCGCCGAAAAGAAAACAAGAATGGCTCTTCAGGATGCCTTCCCGCGTGATGTTTATGATCGCATTACTATCGGCCCGGATGACGCGCTGAGCCAAATCACTTCGTCTTCCTTGCTGGTCGTGGTGGATATTTCCCGTCCCTCGATGGTTCTCGCCCCGAAAGTCCTCGAAAAGGCCTCTAAGGTTGTCGTTATCGACCACCATAGACGCGCTGAGGAATTCATCGACCGCCCTGTCCTTTCGTCCATTGAGCCGAGCGCTTCAAGCGCTTCCGAACTTGTGGCTGAAATGATTCGTTATGCCACCGCGAACCCTCGCATCGAATTAAAGCCGACCTTCGCGACCATCATGCTCGCCGGTATCTTCCTTGATAGCAACTATTTCAAGAGCAAATCAACTGGCATGCGCACATTCGAAGCCGCTGAGGTTTTGAAGGATTATGGTGCCGATAACTCCGTCGCTGATGATTATCTCAAGGACGAATTTGAGGAATACAGCTTGATCACCAAGATCATCGCCACGATGCAAACCCCGCACTATGGAATCGTCTATTGTGTGAGTGACGAGCACGATATCATCGAACGCAGTACCTTGGCTAAAGTTGGCAACCAAGTCATGCAATTAAAGGGCATCAATGCCTGTTTCGTTGTCGGTAAGACCGAAGAAAAAGTAATCCGTATCTCCGCGAGAAGCGATGGTACGGTGAACGTTCAATTACTATGCGAAAAGATGGGTGGTGGCGGACACTTCACCAGTGCCGCGGCTGTCTTCCCATCTCAGACTATCGAGAAGGTCGTTAAGACCTTAACGGACACGCTCGACCAATATCTCGATGCGGCCCGCAATTCTGTCAACTCTGAAGGAGGAGAGGGACAATGAAAGTCATTCTATTAGCCGATGCAGCCAAATTAGGCAAAAAAGGCGATACCATCACCGTGAGCGATGGTTATGCCACCAACTATCTGATTCCGCATGGATTGGCGGTCGTTTCGACNGCTGGCAACCAGCAGAACCTTGCTAAGCAGAACGCCGAAGAAACAGCCCGCCAGAAAGCTTTGAAGGTCGAGGCTGAGGCCTTAGCCGCTCGTCTAGAGCACATTAACGTCGAATTCACCGCCAAGGTGGGATCCGATGGCAGAATGTTCGGGACCATTTCTCCTAAGCAAATTGAAGAAGGCTTAAAGCAGCAATGGAATATCGAAATCGATCGTCGTAGATTCATCGACAAGTATCCGGCTAACGCGATTGGCTATACTCGTTTGAAGATCGAACTCTACAAAGGCAGCGAAGGCCAAGTGGTCGGCACTGTTAACGTTCACATTACCGAGGAAAAGTAACCATGGCCGATGTCGTCCTGCCCCATAACGAAGAAGCCGAAAAAGCCGTCCTAGGCGCTCTTTTGTCTGACCAAAACGCCGCCGCGGTGGCTTTGGCGTCTTTGCTTGAGGAACATTTCTTCAATCCCAAGAACCAGTTGGTCTTCAAGGCCGCTAAAGGTTTAGCCGCCCAGGGTACGGCTATTGATGCCGTCTCGGCGACCGCCGAACTTAAGAACATGAAGGTTCTTGATGACGTAGGCGGAACGGATTATTTGCTCGAGCTCGTGCAAAGCTGCATCAGTCCAGACAACATTGACCATTATGTCAAAATCGTTAAAGACGAGGCGGTTTTGCGGGAATATTTGCTAAAAATGAAGAGCATTCAAGACTCTTATTCTCAAGGTGCAATTGAGGATGTGGGTGCCTTTATTCAATCATCTAACGAATCCTTAACTGAGATTGCTTCGCACCGCACGGTTGGCGATTTCAAACCGGCCTCCGAAGTGGCGGAAACAGTTAATAACCAAATCACGATGTCGGCTAATCATGGCAACAAGTCTCTTATCGGTGTGGACACTGGTTATACGCGTTTGAATAAGTTCACCCATGGCTGGCAAAAAGGCGACCTTATCATTTTGGCCGCTCGTCCTTCTGTTGGCAAAACGGCTTTTGCCATCAACCTTGCCTATAATGCCGCTGTCAAAATGAATCAGCCAGTGGCTTTCTTCTCTTGCGAAATGGGCGCCGATCAAATCATGAAGCGTCTTATTTCCTCGACTTCCATGGTCAACAGCGAACATATTCAAACCGGTGATTTGATGGGATCAGAATTAGCCAAAATCTCCTCAGCGGTGGACGCCCTGAAGAAAACGACTCTTTATTTCGATGATACCGCTAACCCGAAACTTGGCGATTTGATTGCCAAGGCCCGCAAGCTCAAGAGCGCTCATCCGGAGCTTTGCCTTATCGTCATTGACTATCTGAACTTAATCACAACCGAAGGCCAATACAATTCCCGTCAGGAAGAGGTTTCCCTTGTCACCCGTAGCCTTAAACAGTTAGCCCGTGACTTGAAGGTGCCAGTTATCGCCCTCGCTCAACTTAACCGTAACGTCGAAGGCAACGAAGGCCAAGTGCCGATGCTTTCCAACCTTAAGGAGTCTGGCTCTATTGAACAAGACGCCGATATGGTCATTCTTATGTACCGTCACGATTATTACGACGCGATTGGTGCGAAAACCAAGGATAAAGCCCCTGGTGGTAAGAGCGATTACGTTCAAAATGTTCAGCAACAAGTTCAAGAAGCTAAGAACGCCGGTCAAGACAAGAACGGCATCTCCGTTGTCACTTTCTCTATCGCCAAAAACCGCAACGGCCGCATCGGTCAGTTGCTCTTGATGTTCTCGAAGAACGTTTCCCGTTTCGACGATCCTCCAAAGGGTTTCGAAGCGGCAGCTGCACAAAAAGAGGGAATCACGATTTCCCCGGACGACGAATGATTCGCTTTCTCATCCTTGGTTCTGGTTCGAAAGGAAACGCCACGCTCATCTATGACGAGACGACGCTTTTTCAAGTCGATATGGGCATTCCTTTATGCCGTGAGCAAGATGGGCTGAAGAAGCTTCATAAATCCCTCAAGGACGTTAAAGGCATCCTTATTACCCATGAACACACGGACCACATTGGAACCTTAGGTCGTTTGCCTACGAGCATTCCCGTCTTTTCAGGTGAAGGAACGCTTCACGAGCATTACAACATCATCGAAGATGAAGTTCCTTTCACCATCGGCGATTTTGTTATTTTTCCTTTGTCCGTGAGCCATGACGCGACGAATCCGATGGGCTTCCTCATCTCCCATAATGGCGAGAAACTCGTTTATATAACCGACACTGGTTACGTTCCTGAGAAGGATCTGCCGTTCATTGCCGATGCAGATTATTACATTTTCGAGAGCAACCATGATTACCGGATGCTGATGGCCAGCAAACGTCCTGCTATCTTAAAGAAACGGATCCATAGCGACCATGGCCATCTTTCGAATGCCGATTCCGCGACCTATCTCGCTTCCTTGATTGGCGAAAGCACCAAGGGCATATATCTCGCGCACATCAGCGAGGAGTGCAATACGCCCGAGATGGCACTTGAGACTTATAGAAAAATCTTCGACCGAAAACATAAAAATCTCAGCAAAATCCATCTCGAATGCGCTAAACAATGGGAATCCATTGAGGGCGGAGACCAATGAACATCACCGTTCTTTGCGTTGGCCACCTGAAGGAAAACTATTGGAAAGAAGCGGAAGCCGAATACCTTAAACGTCTTCAGGCCTACGCCCGTGTTTCCGTGGTGGAACTAGACGATTTGCCAACCAAAGAAAAGAATTCCCCTAAAGAAGAAACCCAGGTCAAAGAAAAAGAAGGCGAAAGAATCCTTTCGCGTATTAAGCCTAGCGACTTTGTTTGCTTGCTCGATCTCGGGAAGTCCGAACCGACATCGCCTGAATTTGCTCTTGAGATGAAAAAGATGCTTGAACGCGGGGGCGCCAATCTCACTTTTGTCATCGGCGGTTCCTTGGGTTTAGGCGAAAACATCAAAAAGAGGGGTAACGCCTCTGTCACTTTATCGAAACTGACGTTCCCCCATCAGTTAGCGAGAATCGTCTTATTAGAGCAGATTTATCGTAATTTTAAGATACTTTCAGGCGAACCTTATCATAAATAAAAAACGGCTCATCAAGGTTTGATGAGACCGTAGTGAACCATCGCGTTGCGCCAGCCATCTTCATCGATGTCGGTCGTTACATAATCCGCGATTGCTTTAACTTCTGGCAAGCCGTTTCCCATGGCCACCGAAGTGCCAGTGAAGAGCAACATTTCGGTATCGTTTAACGCGTCGCCTAACGACATCGCGTTTTCTTGTTTCCAGCCATAATACTCAAGGACCGCCATGATGCCTTTAGCCTTATCGCTATCCTTTAGCATGATATCGACCGCGTATTCATCCCAACGAGCCGCCTTGCAGTTCTGCAAGTGGGGGAGGAATAAGCTTTCATCGAATTCGTCGCAGAACGCAATCATCTGATAGACGGTGCGATCATAAGGAATTGGGAATTTACGAGGCTGTGGGAAGCGGGTGCCATATTTGGCGTGCGCATCGATAACACGATCATCGATCATGTTAATGTGGCCTTCTTTTTCCTCAATAAGGGTCAAACCGAACTTTAAGCGGTAAGAAAATTTGATCATCGCGTTGACGACTTCATTTGGTATCGGGTATTTGTAGATAACGAGATCGCCCACAGCCGAAGCGGCGCCATTCATCATGACGATTCCGTCTGGATGGACAATATCAAGAATGCCTGTCTTACGAATCAGATAGTAGTTACGACCGGAGCAAAGGAAGACCTTTATTCCGTTAGCCTGCAATTCTTTTATGGCCGCAATCGCGCTTGGCGGGACCATATTCGTCTTGTGCGAATAGAGGGTTCCATCGATATCTGTGAAGATGATTTTTACTTTATTTTCTGCCTTTTCCATACCCTCTCCTTTCCATTAGTTTCCAATCTGGTCTATTATTTATTTCGATAACTCTATGCTTTACCCTGAATTTTCGCAATACAAATCGCTCCTAGATAAGTCTAACCCACTTTGCAACGCATACGAAACCAAATCTGGGGCGATTTTCTATGTCGAGCCTTTCTTCTATACGGGTTTGATGGGCTTCAAAGAAAAGCGTTTGGATGATTTCCCGAAGATCCTAAAACAGATGGACGAAGTCATCGAAAAGAACCGAAAAGTCGTGTTTGTGGGCGATTTTGAGCATCCTTTTGTCGTGAAAGAAGATTTTGTTTATCAAGAGATACAAGATATCACCGATCCGCTGGAGATCTTCGTTGAAGATAAAAGCCGGCCGAGTGATTATGGTGACTGATCATGAAAGTAAGCATCATTGCGCTTGGCTACGTCGGACTCACAAATGCCATTGTCTTGGCTGAACGTGGTTTTGATGTTTTGGCCTACGACAAAGATCCCGAAAAGGTTGCTCAACTCCAAAAAGGTGAACCAACGATTGATGAGCCCGGTTTAAAAGAGGCTCTCTATAAATATCGCAAACGTTTGCACTTCACTTCCGTGGAAACGGATATCTATAATGGCGTTTCCATTTTCTTCGTTGCCGTGGATACCCCCGCAAAGGAAGATGGTCAATCTGACCTTACACACCTAAATGAGGCCGTTGATTCTATTTTGAATAACGCGGTGGGCGAAGCCTTTGTTGTTATTAGAAGCACCGTACCGGTTGGCACCAATAAACGTCTTAGCGAAACCAAAACGACTGTTAAAGGCGAAAAGGTCCATTTTATCGCCAATCCTGAATTTCTCGCCGAAGGGCAAGCCCTCTTAGATGAGCGCCAGCCTTCGCGCATCGTAATTGGCTCTTCGGAGCGATCCGTGCGTGATTTGCTGAGAAAAATCTACGCAAAGCCCATTTATAACGGAGTTCCGTACTATGAGATGGATGGAGCCTCCGCCGAGTTCACCAAGTATGCTAGCAACATCTTTCTAGCCATGAAGATTTCATACATCAATGAGCTTTCTCGTTTGGCTGAGCCTTTAGGGGCAGACATCGGTGCCGTAGCCTTGGCCACAGGAGCCGATCCCCGAATTGGCCATTCGATGCTAAAGGCTGGTGTTGGCTATGGTGGAGCCTGCCTTCCGAAAGACGGTTCGGCTTTGCTTGCGAGCGCGAAAGCCGCGGGCGTGCGTTTGAGCCTCGTGGAAGATGTAAACGCCATCAATCAATCGCAGCCTGCTTATTTCTATAACAAAATCAAAGCTAAATTTGGTTCGCTCGAAAAGAAAAACTTCGCCGTCCTTGGCTTGGCTTTTAAAGCCAAGACATCTGATGTACGTCGTTCGGCTGCCTCGTTCTTTGTCGAAAGTCTCTTAAAAGATGGAGCGGTTGTTTCGGCCTACGATCCCTCTATAAAGGCGCGTGAGGGCTTTAAGGGCCTTCTTGGGGCGAGAGACAACCTTTCTATCGTTTCCTCGGTTAACGAAGCCGTAAAGGGCGCGGATGCTATTTTGATCCTTACCGAAGGCCAAGAATTCGCTGCTTTAGATGAGAATGAGCTTATAAAGGTTATGAAAGGCCGCATGATTTTCGACGGCCGGAATCTTTATAGTGTTAATCATTTCCGTTATTTTGATTACATTTCGATTGGGCGTGCGGAGCATAAGCATGAATAATCCTGCCGGTTTCTATAGCGCTTTTTCGATTGTGGCAGTGGTTGTGGTCTTCGTGACTTTGGTGGCAGGTTTAGTGGTGACGCTCGTCATGATTAACAAGAATTACTTAGTGCCGCCGAAAGACGACGTTCATAAGAAACCATTTTATTGGTCATTCGTTGGTGTTGGCGCCGGTTCCTATCTTGCCTCTCTTTGCGTTTTTATGGTCGGCTTCGTCGTCATGCTAAAAAAGTATCCTTACTTCCATGATGTTGGAACGGCGCAGTCTTTCTACCAAATGTTTTTCGCTTCGTTTTTGTATATGATCATTTCCTTTTGCTTGTTCTTATTCTTTTTCTTCTGCCTGTGTATGGTGGCGAAATATGCCGCCAAACCGGCGCAAACAGAAGAAAAGATGCCATCCAAATAATGAAAGGCATCCTTTTATTACCAAACGTAATAGTTAGTTGAGTTATACATGTCGTCGCCGTTCTTAATGCCAAAGGTATCGAAGAATTTGCTAAAGGCACCATAAGCTTGGTTGACCCTCACGCGGCCAACCGGGTGTTCATCGGTGGCGATGTAATTGTCGTAGACGGTACGGCTATAGTAATCAGAGAAGTTTTGGGCTCCGCGAATGAAGAACTCTTCGTAATCGAAGGCAGTTCCTTCGATGCCGGTTCCAATATCAAGAGCGGTGGCGAGGCCCCCTAAGTCGGCGGTTGCCTCAGTTAGAACGCCTCCGCTGGTGGTGCTGGTTTGAGCGGCGCCATTGGTGAATTCAGCCGGCATGACTTCTTTGCCCTGGTAGGCTGTAGTAACAGCCGCCGTTTTGGTGGAGAAAGCACTTTGGTCGGTGGATCCGAAGATGGCGGTTTGAGAACCGCTAGCATCATATTTGCAGCCACTGCTATCAAAGCCGTGGGTGATTTCGTGTCCGATGACCCAGCCATAAGAAGCCAAACGATCGGCTAAACTCATCGTATCGACGTCGCTATAGGCGGCAAAGTAACCCATGGTGATGGTGAAACCGTTATAAGAAGGTGTGTAGAAAGCGTTGGCGGTTAATGGAGTGCAGGCACTAGTGACATAGTCGTCCCAGGTTGTGGTGGCATAACTCGATTCCACTCTTGCGAAGCCGCTGGTCGAATAGCCGGCATACCTATAGGCGCCAGTCCAATTNNGCAAATCGTGGATAGCCATGTTGGAATAAAGCGTTCCGCCACTGGATAAAGAAGTATAAGCGTAACTGTCATAAGACAAAGTGCCAGAAGAAGTTAGGCTTCCGGACGTGCTCGTGATGCCATAAGACATCATTAAGTTATAATCGATGGCGCTCAATTTGTTCTGAGCAGCCGTTTTGCCACTTGAGCTGAGCCACGATTCGTTTCCGAAACGAGTAGACAGATACGTCTTCACATTATTGAAAACGGCTGCAACTGCTGACTCTTTTGTCGCATATTCAGTAGTGGTCGCGTACCAGTTGCAAAGATCATCTTCGATGTAAGGAGAGTAATAAGTGGTGTAATAACCGTCTTCAGAAAGCAATCCGGTGCGGGAAGGAGCCACGCCAATCCAACTAGTCGCACAGTCATCAGGCAAACATGTCCAGAAGTGGAGCAATGTTTGAACGATGCTATAGGCTTGAATGTAACTGAGGTTGGAACTTGAGCCAAAAAGGGATTCAGTGGCTTTAATGGCGCCTGAGTATATAAAAACGAAATCAGCTGGGTTATAAACGCTTAGGTTGCTCTTAAGGAAAGTATAGACCCGGAACGTCGAATTGCCGGTGGCGCTAGAGCTACTTGGGTAGTAATAGGAACTGGAGGTCATGGCCGAAGCGTATGTTGTCGCTTTGGCATACCAAAGATGGCACCACTCCATGTAATTGCTGGCGATGGTGGCATATGTTGAGCTTGTGCCAAGGGCGAGTTTTAAGCGATTGGAGAAATCGGCTTCGTGTTGAGTCCTGTATGTGGCGCCGGAAGCATAATCGGCAGTGGTGTGGCTGCTAGAATAAATGTTAAATGGAGTGGCAATGGTGTAATAGACCGAAGTTCCAGCCTGGAAATCGAGGCTATCCCATAACGGGCACCAGCCGCATTCATTCACCATATTTGCATAAACAGTTTTGATTTTAGCAATTGTGGTAGCGGCTTGAATGTTGGCAACGAGCTTTCCTAAACCTCCAACGCTGGTTGAAGAGGTTCCGGCTTTATGTCCACCTGATTCAAAAGCAGTGGAGTTGAAGTTATTAACATTTGTAGCAACAGTCGTCGAAGCGGTCGCGATGGTATCGATTTTGCTATCGACCCAATGAGCGATCTTATTATCGCTGATTAATTGAGAATCATAGGCAAAACCCGTCTGGATTTGGTCTTGAACCGCGCAATTCTCATAAAGATAATCGTGGTTGACGGTTGAGAAGAAATCATCCTTGATCGAAAGACCATAATAGCCATGAAGACGGCTGAGGTAGATGCCCAATTGGCTCTTGGTCATTGTGGAGGTGGCACTGAAAACGGTTGTAGATCCTGAAGCCAACGGGGCCAATAATCCGGCGTTCGACAGAAGCGCAACGCCGTTATAGTAGCTCGCGGAAGTAGAAGTGGAACTCAGAGTTGAGGATGAATCGTAAGCCTCGAATTTTCGGGCGCCGACTTTGGAAGGCATCGTTGAGTTAAAGCCTTCATAGAGAAGCTGCATCGCCGTCGCCTGGGTTAAAGTCGAACTGGCGGAAGAAGTCAGACCAGCCGAACTTAAGAGATTGGTTGAAATGGCTCCAGAGCCCTCACGACGAGCGGCATGGGCCACGGCATAAGCGGCTTGCTGAACGGTTAGGCTTGAGGAAGTAGAAGCCATCAGCGTGCTGTAATTGCTTTCGTCGGCTGTGTATTTGTCTTTGGTGGTCGACAAGCCTTGCGCGCATTTATAGGATAGCTGGATTGAAGTTACAGGAACGGAGCGGATCGCGGAGATTTTGATGAAGGTCGGATAATCGTTATTAAAAGAATATAGAGTGCCTGAGGTTAATTGAGCATTCTCAACCCGATAAACCACGTTGTTGGAATCGTCAAGCCAGCCATAAGAAACATAGATGCCTTTATTGGCGTCAGTATAGTTGACGGTTACACCCGACAAATCCGTTAAAGCGGTGTTGTTTTTGATATAACCAAGACTCGAAAGAGTGATAACGTTCGAAGACTCAGTNGCTCCTTTATAGGAAAAACTAAAAGTATTGTTACGAGAATTGGTGTAATTGAAGGTGCCAGCTCCATTAAAGGTCGTGGAATCGGCGGTTACGTTTAAAGAGTAATCTCCATCGTTCGCCAAAACGGGGCTCAAGAAGTTTTTGCCATCGTTCAAGCTCAGAATACCAATTGTGAGGCACGCGCACGCAAGCAAGGTGCCACCTATGATTTTTTCCTGTTTCCTCATGTCTTTACGCTCCTGTCTGCAAAGATATGAAATTTTTTATACACCAAGCGAATAACACTTCAATNATTTCCTGAAAAATTTGCTTTTTATTTATTTTGAATATGCTGAAAAAGCGCTTACATCGTTGTTTTTCAATAGTTGAGCGTAAGAAAAGGACCCCGCTTTCGCGAGGCCCAATTTTGTAAATTTACTTCTGTTCTTGATAGTTCGGCGACAAGCTGTGCATGCTCATCCACATGATTCTTAAACCATAGAGGAAGAGGAAGAAGAATAAGGCGTAACTGTTGTTCCAAGCAAAGCCGATGATCAAAGCGAGAAGCGCTGGAGCTAAGGCTGCCCAGTAGCCCATCTTTTGGCATTGCCAGAAGGTGTAGATACGATATGGGTTGCTCTTGCCGCGTGTCATCAAGAAGAGCATCAAACCCATCAAGAAGATAAGCGAGACGTCGATGGCCCAAGCGATTCCGGTCGCGATCCAGCCGTTGGTCTTAACGGTGCTGGCATAGCCACGGGTGAAGACATCGGACCAAGTGGCAACGGACGATTTGACATAAGCATCGTTATTGTCCGCGTTCTTTTGGTCAGCGGTAACGCCATAAGCGACACCATTCGCGTTCTGTTTAACAAAATTCTTAAAGCTGAAATCTTTGGTAAAGCCATCGTAATATCCGTATAAAGCGGCAGTGGCTTTGGTGGCGCCAGACGGATTTTTCACGAGATAGAAAGTCTTGGTTCCTAAGAACAAAGTGCTGATGGCATAAGTGGCATTTTCATTCAAATCGGCCGCTGTAAGTACGTTGGTGTAATCAGTCTTAAACTGATCGCCTTCGGAAGCGAAGTAATAAACCTCAAAACGATGTTCGGTGACGGTGGTCTTGGAGTAAGTGGTTGTGGAGCTGCTCGAAGAGTCGGTTGTAGTTGTGGCCACTTCTTTCTCAAAAGTAGCGGAATAATCGAAATATCCTTTCGGATAAGCGGTTTCCCATCCAGCCACGGTTAATGTCTTAGCCTCTGCATTAACATCCATCGTGAGACCGGATTTTTTGGCGATATCTTCATCGAAGGAGATAAGGCCTTCTTTGACGCCATAAGTGGTTCCGTTAAGGATGTCGCCGCCCTGGGTTTTCCAGCCATAGTAGCTATAGGGCGAAACAGCGATGGCGACACTTAATAAAGCAACGATGATGGCACCCCACCAAGGTTTCTCTTTCATGTCGACACAAGCATCATTGCTGATGAGAGTCTTAAGCACCGTTTTGGTGCCGGTCCAGAATTTCGAAGGTTGTTTAATTGTTTTCTTTGACATGTTTTTTCTCTTTGCTTAGGCAAAGAAACTCTATTACAAACGCGGTGAAGTAGCAAAGAAAACCCATTAAAGGAAGTAAGAAATTTTAATAATATATGCAAATTTTCGCGTATTCGAGATAGGAAAAGTTGGAGTTGACGATTTTTTAATCTATAATCCGTATGCCTAAAACAAATTAGGCATTGTTCTGGGGTCGTCCTGGTTTTGACGGGGAACTGACTTGTCTTTGACTGCAGTGGCGCGGTGAGCATAGACACCAAACCAAATAACTGATAACAGTTATTCTTTTAGGAACGCTAACCGCGTTTCCTACGCTTGCGCCTAATTACTAGGTAACCTACGGATTCCTTCCTTCGCGGAAGGGCAGCGCGTCCTCGACCTGATTCGTGTCTCTCGGGTCCTTCGGGCGTCATACAAAGACACTAAGCAGGAGCTTCCGGCCTGAGGCTCTTGACGAAAACGCGTTTGGCCTCGCCTTAGGGACTTGGCTGTGTCTCGCCTTAAGGCCAAATTCGACGCAGTCTAAACTGTAGACGTCATCGTACGGTCTTCTTCGGACAGGGGTTCGATTCCCCTCGACTCCACCAAAACAAGAGAAAAAATCCTTCGCGAATGGCTAATACCATGGTGCGGAGGATTTTTCTTTTTATTAGACGCGCCTGCAAAGGGGCGCGTCTTTAAAACCGCCTGCTATGCGGGCGAGAGATGAGGAAGCGGTAGCGGTGATGGAAAGGAAAAATCCTCCT